>Ga0308004_10000040_pt1 | contig 66681 bp, 57 predicted proteins | sample Neamet38_FD_203156 | JGI IMG/M metagenome (GOLD analysis project Ga0308004, IMG submission 203156) | Marine microbial communities from water near the shore, Antarctic Ocean - #38 | ecosystem: Environmental > Aquatic > Marine > Unclassified | place: Southern Ocean | collected 2014-06-06 | reverse complement strand
GATTTTTAGTTAACCTACGAATTTGCCAATACACACGTTCTTGAAATTGAACTACTAAACGCTGGAAACCTAAAGAACCATTATCAGTATAGAATTGTAATAATTCTATATCTGTATAATGGTTCTTCATAGTGTTAAGTATTTTGTTTAAATAGAAACAAGAGCGCTTCGCTTTTAGAAACAAGATACAAGACTGACAAATATTGTTTCTTGTTTCTCTTTTTCTCTTGTTTCTTGTCTCTCTTGTTTCTTGTTTCTTTTTTGTCTTGCTTCTTGTCTCTCTTTTATCTGCTTCTTGTTTCTTTTTTATCTTGTTTCTTGTCTCTCTTTTTATCTTGTTTCTTTTTTCTTTTTTATCTTGCTTCTTGTCTCTCTTTTATCTTGTCTCTTTAATTACTTTCTTGCAATAACTTTCTCAACAGCTTCAACAATGTTAATTGTATTAATGTTGTACTTAGAAAGTAACTCTTCACCTTTTCCGCTTTCTCCAAACGTATCATTAACAGCAACCATTTCAATTGGTGTTGGCATTTTTTCAGCTAATAACTGAGCAATGCTATCTCCTAATCCACCATTCTTCATGTGCTCTTCTGCAGTAACTACACATTTTGTTTTACGTATACTGTCTAAGACTGTTTTTGCATCTAAAGGTTTAATCGTTGACATATTAATTATTTCAGGGTTGATTCCTTTCTCTAATAAAATACGTCCAGCTTCAACTGCTTTCCACACTAAATGACCTGTAGCAATGATAGTTACATCTTTACCTTCATTTAAAACATCCGCTTGACCAATTACAAACTTTTTGTTCTCTTCTGTAAAGTTAGGTACTTTTGGACGTCCAAATCTTAAATAAACAGGACCTACGTGTTCTGCAACTGCAATTGTTGCTGCTTTAGTTTGGTTATAATCAGCAGGAGAAATTACTACCATATTTGGTAACATTTTCATCATTCCAATATCTTCTAAAACTTGGTGAGTTGCACCATCTTCTCCTAAAGTTAATCCGGCATGTGATGCACAAATTTTTACATTTTTATTAGAATAAGCAACAGATTGACGAATTTGATCATATACTCTAGAAGTAGAGAAGTTAGCAAACGTTCCAGTAAAAGGAATTTTACCTCCAATTGTTAATCCTGCAGCCATTCCAATCATGTTTGCCTCAGCAATTCCTGTTTGAAAAAAACGTTCTGGATTTTGCGCTTTAAAAGCATCCATTTTTAACGAACCAATTAAATCAGCACAAAGTGCTACTACATTTGGATTAGTTTGACCTAATTCCTCTAAACCCGCTCCAAAACCTGAACGTGTATCTTTTTCATTTTGGATTTTAATGTGCTTCATTTTGTTTTATTTATAAATTTACCGATACCATCTCACCTGATTGTACCATAAAAGTTTTTATTAATGTATAATCTGTAGATACAGTTTGGTGTTGTCTGTATACTATTTTGTAATTTCCTGGTTGTAAATATAATCCACCCTTAGTCTTTTCTCTATCTAAATCAAATACCCATTCGTATGTTCCGCTTTCAGATTTTACAAAAACTTGCGCTTCAATTAATTTTGAAGTTTGGTATTTAAACAATCCAGACCCTTCAATATTAATGTACTTATAGCTACTTTGTGTAATGTCAATATTATCATAATACAAGCGTGGCAAAGTCAATACTTCAACATCATATTTCCCTACAATGTATTGTTGAACTTCTTTCATGTCTTGCACGTTTAAAGTTCTTGATTTACCATCTTGGCGAACAATCACCTTAACTTCATTCTTCTTTGTACTACCTTTAATTTTAACAGCTAATTTCCCTTGCGGTGTATATGCTTTAATATGATTATGAACTCCTTTTTGAATCGTGATATTCTTCACCTCAACTCTAGGCAATGTATTCACCACCATGTCATATTTCATTTCAGGGTCAATAACCGTAAGCGTATCTGGATTTCCATGTATATTTAAGGTGTGCATAAATGTATACTTCAATTCCTTAGTTCCTGCTTTATACAAAAATAGAGTTCTATTCGTTTCAGCTGGTTCTAAACTTTCGTTTTGTAAATCTATTTGCACTGACGTATTGTTAATGACATCACTTAATATAGACTGCATCACCTTTTTAAAAGACGTTAACGTAGACGCTTCATAGAATCGACCGATACAAGAAAAATCATTCAAATAACTTAAGTCAATTCCTAACCCCACAACAAAAGGTGTTACATCAACTCCTTTGTCTTTTAATTGCTTAGCCACCGCGCACGGAAAGCCATCACAAGCCTCTAAACCATCTGTAATAAGTATGATTACATTCTTAGCTTTTCTATCCGGAAAATCTCCTGCAGCTGCTTCTAAAGAATTGGCAATTGGTGTAGTTCCTTTCGGTTCTATATAATTAATAAAGTTAATAATCTGTTGATGATTATTTGGTTTAAATTCAATCTCTAACTTAGTATCATTACAATCTTGATAGGTTGGTGTAATTGGAGATTGATGTCCATATACACGTAACGCTAATTCTAAATTAGGAATATCTTCTAAATCTTTAATCGCAGCCGTTAAAATCTCTCTTGCTCTCACAATTTTTGTAGCGCCCTCCCACTTTCCATTCATTGAATTTGACGCATCAAAAATAAATAAGATACGTGTTAACTCTTGTGACTGTGCAGTAAAAGAGGCTAAAAATAAGGCAATAAAAATGACTATCTTTTTCATAAAAGTTAATTTAATAGGTATGAAATGGATAGTCTAGTCATCAGTTCCTAGTAATCTCCTAATGTTTCTTCTAATTGAGATAATGCATCAGCAGTTTGCTCGTCAGACGGAGGAGAACCATGCCATTTATGAGTACCTTCCATAAAATCAACACCTCTACCCATGGCAGTTGTCATAATAATTACAACCGGCTTACCTTTTCCTGTTAAAGACTTAGCTAATTTTAATTTTTCTAAAATTTCTACATGGTCATGACCATACATTTCAATTACTTCCCATCCAAAAGCTTGCCACTTTGCAGTTAAACTTCCCATTGGTAAAACATCATCAATGTCACCATCAATTTGTTTATGGTTATAATCAACAGTTGTAATTAAGTTGTCTACTTTGTTACCAGCAGCATACATAATAGCTTCCCAACATTGACCTTCTTGTAATTCTCCATCACCCATTAAAGTGTAAACGATAGAATCATCATTATTTAATTTTTTTGCTTGAGCAGCTCCAATTGAATTAGATAACCCTTGTCCTAAAGAACCTGATGCCATTCTAATTCCTGGTAAACCTTTTTCAATAGAAGGATGTCCTTGTAATCTTGTTCCTAATTTTCTAAACGTTCCTAATTCTGATTTTTCAAAATAACCTCTGTGTGCTAAAACACTATATAAAACTGGAGAAATGTGTCCGTTTGATAAAAAGAAAAGATCTTCACCAATACCATCCATTGTAAAATTAGATGGGTCAGCATTCATTTGTTCAAAAAATAAACACGTTAAAAAATCTGTACACCCTAAAGAACCACCAATGTGTCCTGATTTCACAGCAGATACCATTCTAATAATATCTCTTCTTACTTGAGAACTAATACTTTTTAACTCTTGTACTTCCATTGTTTTATAGTGTTATTTTGACTTACCTATTGGTTGAGTAAGTTTATATTGCAAATTTAATTCATTTATTTAAAATGAGTCCTAATTGTCAAATCTTTTTTAACGAGTTATACACGGTTTTTTCGCTTATCAAAAGATTAATTTTAATTGTTATTTTGAAGCTGTCTCTTCATAACGTTCACTCAATATCTTTTCTACTTTCTCTGAATGTTTCACCACTTGTTTAGCCCAACCTAATTTAACTGAGTCTTGTTCATCTTCTGATAATTCCCAATTTACATTTTCGTCTTTACGCATACGCTCTGTTACGCTAAATAAAGCCAAAGCAACTGAAACCGAAATATTATAACTTTCCGTAAAACCATACATTGGCAATCTAACATACGCATCCGCTTGTTCTAAAGCTTCATCCGTTAAACCTGTCAACTCTGTACCAAACATTAAAGCAATTGGCTGATCTAATGGTAAATCTTCAATCATGCAGTCATCAGTATGCGGTGTAGTCGCCACAATTTTATAGCCTTTAGCTTTTAAAGCTTGAATACATTCTGTGGTGTTGTTTTCTGTTCTGCTATACTTAATAGTGTCTAACCATTTTGACGATCCCATATCAATTTCTTTATTGGGTTCGTACTTATTAAAGTTTTCAATGATGTGAACATCTTGCACTCCAAAACAATCACAAGATCGTAAAACTGCAGCTGCATTATGAGGTTGAAAAATATTTTCTAAAACAACGGTTACATGACGTGTTCTATCTTGAACATACGTATCAAATTTTTCTTTTTTATTGTCCGAAATGTGTTCGTAAAATTTTTCTAAAAGCCATTTTTCTTTCTTCATAACAACAAAACTACTATTTTTGTGAGTATAATCAAGTAAAAAACAAATTATGGCTATCACAAGAATTGTAAAATTGACTTTTAAACCCGAACATATTTCTGATTTCGAAACTTTTTATGCCACAATAAGAGATAAGGTAGCAGCCCAACCTGGTTGTAATGGCGTTACTTTTTTAAAGGAACAAGAGAATACTGGTGTGTTTTTTACTTACAGTAAATGGAACTCAGTAAATGATTTAAATAATTATAGAAACACGCCTGTTTTTGGGCAAATTTGGCCAACCATAAAAGTTTGGTTTAGTGCCAAAGCTGAAGCTTGGACTTTAGATGTAGAATAATTATTGATTACATGCCGCTCTGTTCTCCATACATTTACAATAAAAGCTAGCGCATTTATTACAAACACTCGAACTGACACTAACAAAAAAAAGCTATTCATCAATGAAGACGAATAGCTTTTTTAGTATAAAAAATTACTTGAGTCTTATAACTCTAATAATGCATTTGTTTTTTTAACACCTTCAGCAGATTCAGCTAATTTAGCTTTCTCAGCGTCAGATAAAGAAATCTCAACAATTTTCTCAATTCCGTTAGCACCTAAAACACAAGGTACACCGATTGATAAATCATTTAATCCAAATTCACCTTCTAATAAAGCTGAACAAGGGAAAATCTTTTTAGTATCACAAGCAATTGCTTGAACCATTGCAGAAACTGCAGCTCCTGGCGCATACCATGCAGAAGTTCCTAATAATCCAGTTAATGTAGCACCACCAACTTTAGTATCTTGAACAACTTGATCCATTCTTTCAGCTGATAAAAATTCAGAAACGTTTACTGAGTTTCTTACTGCTTTATTAATTAACGGTACCATTCCTTTATCAGAGTGACCACCGATTACCATTCCGTCAACATCAGAAATAGGAGCTCCTAAAGCTTCAGCTAATCTATATTTGAAACGTGCAGAATCTAAAGCTCCACCCATTCCAATAATTTTATGTTTAGGTAAGTTAGTTGTTTTATGAACTAAATACGTCATTGTATCCATTGGATTAGATACAACAATAATAATTGTATTTGGAGAATGCTCAATTAATGATGAAGATACCATTTTCACAATACCAGCATTGATACCAATTAATTCTTCTCTTGTCATTCCTGGTTTTCTAGGAATTCCTGAAGTAATTACACAAACATCTGAACCTGCAGTTTTAGAATAATCGTTAGTTGAACCAACAATGTTAGTATCAAAACCGTTTAAAGATGCTGTTTGCATTAAATCCATTGCTTTACCTTCAGCAAAACCTTCTTTAATATCTAAAATTACAACTTCTGCCGCGAAATTTTTAATCGCTATATATTCAGCACAACTTGCACCTACTGCTCCTGCTCCAACTACTGTTACTTTCATTATTTGTGTTTTTAAAATTTATTTTCTAACCACAAATTTAAACATTTTTTAAAAGGATTCTATTATATTTACACACATTTTATCAACCAATCTAACCTTTTAATTAAAAAAAGGCAACCCATCACATTTAAAGACGTTTATTAATTGTAAAATTTGTGGAAAATAAGCAAGAACTCAAAATAATAGTAGAAGGATGCGTTAAAGGTAAACGTAGTCATCAAAAGAAACTTTTTGAGTTATTCTATGGTAAAATGATGGGAGTTTGTTTACGCTATGCTAAAGACAGTGATGAAGCTAAGGACATGGTTCAAAATGGCTTCATTAAAGTTTTTTCAAAGTTAGATATCTACAATTTTTCAGGTTCTTTGGAAGGTTGGATTAGAAGAATAATGGTAAATACTGCAATTGACCAAATTAGAAAAAATAAAAAGGACCCATTTTCAATTGATGATGACGCCCGATTTAAAAATTTGAAAGAAGATGTTCCTTTTGATGTTGAAGAGACTGAAAAAGAAACAAAAGTAAAAGCAGAACAAGCCATTGAAGCAATTAGTAATTTGTCTCCAGCATACAAAACAGTTTTTAACCTGTATGTTATTGAGGGATATACGCATAAAGAAATTGCTGATTACTTAAACATTAGTGAAGGTACATCTAAATCAAACTTGTCAAAAGCAAAACAAAAATTAAGAACATTATTGGGGTAAACCCAAATATAAAGTATAATGAATAAATTTGAAAAAAATATTAAAGATGCTGTTGAAAGCTATGAAGCGCCATATAGCGCTGATGCTTGGCAGTCTTTAAATAAAGCTATGGGGCCTTCAAAAGCTACGCTTTTAAAATGGATAACTTCGAGTGCTGCATTGCTAGCATTAGCTGTTGTTGGTTATATGTATTTTGATACACCAGAAACTATACTAAATGATACTTTAGTTACTGAAAAAAGTCAAGATAAAGAAGCTAACGTATTTACAGAAAAAATTGAAGATACTGTTTATGACACTGATGGTCATTTAATTACTAAAGCCCATACGTCAAATGACTCAGATTCAAAACTAATTACACAACACACAACAATTATTGAAACAACAGTTGAATCAAATATAATTGATACACCTTCAGAAATTAAGACTAGCCCTGAAGATTCAGCATCAAATGAAATTTCAAACATTGCTATAATCAAAACTAAAGACCTAGCAAAAATAAATAGCTTACCTGATTTTAAAGCCATAATTATAACTTCTAAAACAACTCAATGCTTGTCTAACGAATTTATGTTTACAGCTAGTATTCCTGATCAAAACGCTATTTACGAATGGCATTTAGGAGACGAAACTATTGCAACTGCAAAGTTTGTAAATTACAAATACAAAACAGCTGGTAATTACTCGGTTGAATTGGTATTAAGAGATTTAGTTACAAAGGATATTATATCAACATCTAACCCTGTTGAAATAACTGTACTTGAAGCACCAAATACTTCATTTACTTATGAAGAATCAACTACAATTGAACCTTTTACATATTTTAAAAATACAACACAAAACTACAAAAGCTTACTGTGGGAGATTGAAAATTTAAAATCATCAATTTTAAACGATTTTGAATACTCATTTAAACAAAAAGGTAGATATACAGTAAATCTAACAGCTACAAATGAAAAAGGGTGTTCAACTACAACGTCTGAGGTTATTGACATTGAACAAAGCTACAATCTATTAGCACCATCAGCTTTTTCTCCAAATGGTGATAATTTGAATGATGATTTCATGCCAAAAGCATTGCCTTTAATGCAGTTACCTTTTACATTGACAATTTATGACAGACAAGGTAAATTAGTATATCAAACCACAGATAGCAGTCAACCTTGGGATGGATTATATACACAAGATGGTATACCTGCTCCAGATGGTGTTTACGTTTGGGTATGTCAATTAACTAAAGAGAATGGTGAAACTGAAATTTATCAAAGTCAAATCATAATTACTAAATAGTAATTTTTTATTAAAAATTTTATACCAAAAAAGAGCTCAAAATTATATTTTGAGCTCTTTTTTATTTATGCATTATTTTTAACAAATGTTTGAAAATAAGTTTACAAGCCGTTCCTTCTTTTAGTACCACTAATAGCAATATGTGTAGAAGGTTCCTCTGGCCAAGCATGTCTTTTATATTGACCTCTTAATTCTTTTCTAACATCAAAGTAAGCGTTAGCCCAAAAGCTACGTAAGTCGGATGTGATTTGAACAGGTTTAAAACCTGGAGATAATAAATGGAGTAATACTTTAGATTGTCCCCCATTATAGGTTGGTGTATCTGTTAAACCAAATACTTCTTGAATTCTAACTGCTAATACAGGATCACTTCCATTAGTTTGGTATTCTAAATTAATAACTGAGCCACTTGGTACCTCCACCTTTGTTGGCGCCAATGCTTTTAATTGATTCTGTTGTTCAAAATCTAAACTATGTTGTAATACTTGAGCCAAGTCAATCTTTTTTAAATCTTCTGGCTTTCTCACATTATTTAGATATGGTAATAGCCATTCTGAATTACTCTCTAATAAAAAAGGAGTACTTACGTCAGGCCAATTTTGTTTTGGATTTAACTTTTTTAGTGTCATGACTCTATTTTGCCATTGGTTCACTTTTTTATCAAAACTTAATAAATGCTCCCCTTCTTTTTCAATCGCTTTACTAATCGCATCAATAATTTGATCCTGATCAGGATTAGGCAATGGTACAGACTTTAAAATAATACTTCCTATTCTTGTATCTTTTGTAGATACAACTCCACCCTTTTTAGTATTCCATGTATTTGTAATGATTTCTTTTACAAAGGGCATTAAATCTGTTGGATTCAATGGTGACGCCATGAAAATTCGTCCAATTTTACCACTTGCATTCAAATGACCAACTGCTAACCACGGTTCAAACGCTAAATCGTCTTGATGATTTATCATAGCATATTTTCCATTAGCCAACTGAAATTGCGCATTATTCCCAGGCCTTGCAAACGCAATTTTTTCTGGATAAGCATGAACTAATAACACACCCGTTTCAAATGGATCAATTAAACTATTATCCGTTTTAAGGTTACGCATCTTACGGTACTGACTTGCAATTTTCTCAATTTTAGAAAAGTGACCGCCGTTAGTATTTAATTTTCGATAGCGTCTCAAAGCTTCTATTCTCAAATTAATATCCACACCTGCTTCTTTTGGTAATGGATCTCGCTCCTCAATTATTGAGGCAATATCTGTCGCTAAACTTCCTAACCCTTCTTTTTCTGCCATTAACAACATATGTGCTATTCGCGGATGACAAGGTAATTTTTGCATGGCTTTACCATGAATAGTTATCTTACCGTTTTCTACGGCATTTAAATTCTCTAACGTTGACTTGGCTTGTTGTATGGCAAAAGGTGGCGGTGGAGACAACCATTCTAATTGATTAATATCATTAATTCCCCAATTGGCTAAATCTAAAACCAATGGTGTTAAATCTGCCTCTAATATTTCTGGTGTTCTATGTTCACTTAATTGTGCATGCTTTCCTTTTGACCATAAACGGTAACAAGTTCCAGGTCCTAAACGACCAGCTCTACCACTTCTTTGTTTGGCTGAATCTTTTGAAATATGAATGGTTTGTAAACCTGACAATCCTGTTTTAACATCAAATTTTGAAACACGTCCAAAACCAGAATCCACGACAATTGAGACACCTTTTATAGTTAAAGACGTTTCAGCAATATCTGTAGCGATTACAACTTTTCGTTTACCTGATGGACTAGGATTAATGGCAGCATGTTGCTTACTTTGAGGTAATTTACCATACAATTCATGCACTTCAATATCTGTAGTTTGACGACTTACTAATTCTGCGCACTTTCCAATTTCTCTTTGTCCTGGTAGAAACGCTAATACATCACCCTTTTTTTCTTTAAGTGCTGTCATAATAGTTTGAGCAGTTACCTCAGCCATCATTCTATCGTCACTCAAGTCTTTATAAATAGTTTCTACGGGATATTGACGTCCTTCACTCACAATTAATGGTGCTTTCAGTAAATTTACCAAGTCGGGCATATTTAATGTGGCAGACATGACTAAAATTCTTAAATCTTCTCGTAAAACAGATTGTGTTTCACGACATAACGCCATAGCTAAATCGGCATGAATAGAACGTTCATGGTATTCATCAAAAATAACCATTCCAATACCTTCCAATGCGTTGTCAGTTTGTAACATTCTAGTTAAAATACCTTCTGTTACAATTTCAATTTTTGTGTCTTTACTAATTTTAGATTCAAACCTAATGCGATACCCTATAGTCTCTCCAACTTTTTCATTCAATAATTCCGCCAATCTAACAGCAATTGTTTTAGCTGCTAATCGCCTTGGTTCAAGCATTATTATTTTTTGACCTTTTAGACTCTCTAGTTCAAATAAGGCTAAAGGTAATAATGTACTTTTTCCAGCACCTGGAGGGGCGTTTAATATAACGGTATTGTTGTTCTCTAATTTTGATTGAATTTCTGGGATTACCTCAACTATTGGTAAATCAAAATTGAAATAATTAAAAGCCATTTTTATGTTTTTTTGTAAATTTAACAATTAGAATAAGATTCCTATTTATCTTTGATAATAAAAAATAATTTAGAAATTTATCCGACCTAAATTATACTTCTAAAAGACATTTTAACATACTATAATCAGTACTTTTATATATGAAGCATATTGATTTAAAAAATAGCTTAAGTAGATAGTTATCTATTAGACTAATTCATCAAAAATAGGTATTCTGAAACAAGACTACCCAGCTCACAATTTAGACATCTCAAACTTAGATAGTTTACATTACCCTACTGATCACATTAATCACATTATTTGTAATACTGTATTACACTTTTCAAAAAACGAAATGGAGTTTAAACAAATGATTTCTGAACTTCATAGAGTATTAAAACCAAGTGGTACTTTATTTATAAGAATGACTTCCGTTTTTGGTATTGAAAATCTAATTACACCTAATAATGGACAATTCAGTTTGCCTGATGGGTTCAATAAAATTAAGCTTTGATTTTATTGAAGCTTATATTCAATAGCTAAGGCAATTTATTCCTGCCACAATATTTGTAGCTTCCTAACCTAACAATTTATTTAGTACTTTATTATTTTGACTACCTCAATAAGTTCATCCTCTTCATCATAAAGAGATAAAAAATAAATTCCTCCAGATAAATCAACTAACGAAACTGAGTTCGATCTTATTTCCTTTATAATCTTACCATTTAAATCACTGACGCTTATGAAAAGAAGTTTATTCGTATTAAAGTAAACAAAATCTGAAGTTGGATTTGGATAATAAATAATTTCATCATTATCACAGCAAACAGCATCTTCAACTTGTTTAAGCTTCATTAAATACATTCCTCTTTCTTTATTTAGAATTGTATCCGATTCAAAATCATTAAATTTTACGGATCCATAATAAGCTCCGAAAAATAAAATATTTTGTTCTGAATCAACAGTTACAGGACCGGCATAGCTGAACCCTTCCGTTTTTTTAACCCATTTAAATTCTCCATTATTATTGAGTTTTAATAAAAACATACTTTCAGAGCTAACTGGAGTTAAATATCTTTCATCAGAGCCTGGGTCAAAATCTACACTATCCCTAAACAAACCTGACAAATAAATATCTTTATCTAAATCTAACCAAACACAAGCGCCATAGGCATAAGCTCCAACCCCTTTCATTGACTTAGCCCAAACAAAATTTCCTTCTGTATCAACTTTATCAATATAAATATCGGTGCCGATTGAAGCATTAATAATAAACTCATCTGTACCTGAATCAAAATCAATTGCTCCACGAAAACTTCCTGTCGTATATATTGCTCCATCACTATCTACAAACGTTGAAGAAACAAATACATTACCAATGTTTGATGCATTAACTTCTTTTATCCAAACGAATTCACCATTTTGATTAATTTTCGTTACAAACCTATCAGAATACGTATTATTAAGGGCATATAAAAAAGAACCATTAACACCAACAAAATGACAGGTTCCCAAAAATTGTCCTGATACAATAGCATCATCATTTTTATCTATTACCACCGAATTTGCTACAATAGATTTTGAACCTGAAAAATGCTTTACCCAAACAAACAATCCATTTGAGTTTAACTTTAATAAAAAAGCATCATTGTTTGATTGTATAAGTCCGCCACTAACACCTAAACTCGTGAGGTTTTCAACGTTATTAACTCCAGGTTCTGGATTAAAATCTACCGTTAAGTTAAAACTGCCTGGTATATAAACATTATTTTCTGAATCAATAGCAACCCTACCACCACCATCAACTCCACTACCACCAATTCTTTTCACCCAAATAAAACTACCTTCTGTAGACAATTTAAGTATATAACAATCACTCTCCCCGTTAGATGAACTAATTGCACTTTGAGTTTCACCATCTACTTTAAAAGAAGAAAAAAATGAACCTACTATAATTAAATCATTATTATTATCAATTACTATAGAGCTTGTAGTTTGTGAAGTTATATAACTAGAGCCAGAATTAGACATTATATGTTTAAACCAAATTAACTCTCCAAACTTATCTAATTTCATTACAAAACCATCATTATTATCAAAAATTTCAAATTCATAAGTATCAAAAACTTCATTATTAACAATTAGTGAATCATCAAAGTTACCTGTTATAAAAACATTTCCACTTGTATCAACAGCAATTGATGAAGGAGATCCTGATAATGTATGCTCATAACCCTTAACCCAATCTAAAAAAGGAGCTACGGTTTGAGAAAAAGAATTAAATGAATAAATTAAAATTATAAGTGTACTGAGGATACTTTTCATAGAATTCAATTTTAGCTAAATTTACAACTTACTTTTTGAATAAAAAAAGTTATTAATCCAACTTATAAAAGTTTCTAAATATAATTTTTAAATCCATTGATGTAGATTGATTTTTAGCATAGATCAAATACAATTTAGAAATTCATCCATCCTAAATTATACTCCGAAAATACATTTTAACAAACTATAATCAGTACTTTTATATATGAAGCAAATTGATTTAAAAAACAGCTTAGGTAAAGTAGATATTTATCTATTAGACCAATTCATGAAAAACAGGTATTCTGAAACCGATTTAATATTGGATGCAGGATGTGGATCGGGTCGAAATTTTAAATTCATGTCTTCTCTAGGCTTTAATATTACTGGATGCGACATTAAAAAGGATGAGATAACTAAACTGAAACAAGACTATCCAACTCACAATTTAGACATCTCAAACTTAGATAATTTACAGTACCCTACTGATTACTTTAATCACATTATTTGTAATGCTGTATTACACTTTGCTAAAAATGAAATTGAGTTTAAACAAATGATTTCTGAACTTTATAGGGTATTAAAACCAAGTGGCACTTTATTTATCAGGATGACTTCCGTATTTGGTATTGAAAATCTAATTACACCTAATAATGGACAATTTAACTTACCTGATGGTTCCAATCGATTTTTGTTAAACACTGAATTAATAAATTACCTAAAATTAAACTTTGATTTTATAGAACCTTTAAAAACAGTTAACGTTAATAACTTAAGGTGTATGAGTACATTGGTTTTAAGAAAAACAACTTAATTAAAAGTCTAATATCACCCTAATTAATGATTAAAAACTCATTAACAACAACACAAAATGATTCAACTAAAAAAAATTGACGTTCTATTTTTGTCTTATGTATTTATAACTTCAATTCTAATCGTATTAACTTGGAATAATACGGATAAGTCCCTAGAATTACTTATTACTAGAGGTGTAATAGTACTCATCAGTCTGTCTTTGATTTATTTTGACACTAAATTTAAATCAACTTTACTAAACTTAGCCAGAAATTGCTATCCTATTATATTTAGCTTACATTTTTATACAGAGACCGTTTTCTTTAATAAATTATTTTTTTCAAATTTAGACAGTTACTTAATGCAGTTAGACTATCTAATATTCGGTTTTCAACCCAGTTTAAGTTTCTCAGTCTACTTTTCCAATCCTTACTTCAGTGAATTAATGTATATCGGCTATTTTTCATTCTATCTATTAATCATAAGCTTTGTACTGATATCCTATTTCAAATTAAAAAATAATGCTGACCTAATCTTTTTTAAATTTACGGCTTGTATGTTACTCTTTTATCTATTCTTCTCCTTCTTTCCGGCAGCAGGACCACAGTTTTATTTTCCCTTACCAGAAAAGAATCTACCTTCTGCATTTGTTTTTGATAAAATTATGCACTTTTTACAACAAGCAGAGCAACCAACAGGTGCTTTTCCAAGTTCACATGTTGGTATTTCATTAACCATAGTTTTCTTAATGAGAAAAAGGTTCCCGTTATTTATAAAGATAATAATCCCATTTGTAATTATATTACTATTATCCACTGTTTATATTAAAGCACATTATGTTGTAGATGTAATTGGTGCTCTATTATTTACACCTATTTTCTTATATATAGCAGGTCTACTGTATAAAAAAATGCCTAATTTTAAAAAATGATTCAACTTATAGAAGTCAATACAAAAAAAGAATTGAAGCAGTTTATTATGTTGCCTTTTTCTATTCATAAAAGTCATAAAGGTTGGCTACCGCCATTAATTTCTGATGAATGGAAAGTGTTTGATAAAACTAAGAATCATTCTTTTGAACATTGTGACACCATTTTATATTTAATCAAAAAAAACGAAAAACTAGTTGGCCGAGTGATGGGCATTATTAATCATGTTTACAACACAGGTAATTCAACCAAAAATGTTCGTTTTTATGGCTTAGAATGTCATGATGATGCTGAAGTTTTTGACACTTTGATTCATGCCGTTGAGACCTGGGGAAAACAAAAAGGAATGGATACACTAATTGGTCCTTTAGGTTTTTCAGATAAAGACCCCCAAGGTTTTTTACTAGAAGGATTTAAGGACCCTATGACAGTTATGGTTACAAATCATAGTTTTCCGTTCATGATTGAACATACTGAAAGAAATGGTTTTGAAAAAAAATTAGATATTTTTCAATATAGAGCTACTATACCAGAGACCATACCTGCCATTTATACTAGAAGTACTGAAAGAGCTTCAAAAATGGGCTACAAAGTTATCTCATTTAAAAAATCTAAACACCTAAGACCTTATGTTGATGAAGTGTTTAATTTAATTAATAAAACGTATAAAAACATTTATGGTTTTGCCCCTTTGGATGCTATTGAAGCCAAAGAATTTTCGGAGCGTTTTTTACCATTACTAAAACCACAATATATAAAAATTGTTGTAGATTCTTCAGGTACTATTGTCGCATTTATTGCTGCAATGCCTGACATTAGTCAAGGTTTTAGGAAAGCAAAAGGCAAATTATTTCCATTTGGTTTCATTCATATTTTACAATCGTTTAAAAAGACAAAACAGTTAAACTTATTATTAGGCTGTGTAGATGAAAATATTAGAAGTGCTGGATTGGTTGCCTTTTTGGCTGTAGAAATATTTAAAGCTGCAAAAGAAGGAAACCTGACCGTATTAGACAGTCACCTAATATTAGAAGAAAACACTAAAATGCGTTCTGTTATGGAACGTTTGGATCATAAAATTTACAAGAAATATAGACTATTTGAGAAAACATTAAGCTAACCTCAAACAGATCATTGTTTAAGCTTATACCCAATCGCAAGTGAATAGTTTAGTCCTGCTCCAATATTTGTAGCCTCCCCACCTGCCATTGAGCCCCAGATTGACCAGACTTTACTAAACTCATACCCTGCTTTTAAATTAACGGCATAATAGGCTTGTTTTGGATGATATAATCCTGTATAATCTTTAGCTTGTATAACTGTTAATGCATTAGATTTAGAAATATCACTCAAATAAGTATTTGTAGCAATGGCAAAAATCAAAATTAACTTTTTAGATTTTAAAACCTTTTTCCCTATTTGTGCATTAACCTGTATTCTGCTTAAAAAATTATTTGGAGAAATTACTGTTGCTATTTCTCCACTTGTAAAATAGTTTTTAGTGCCTTTACCTACTAAAAATGAAGCTTGTAAAATAAATGCATCATACCCTGTACTCAAACCTGTATTCTCTTGTCTTGATGATGTGTTAAAACTAGCATTTAACTTAGTTGATAAAACATTACCATTCTTATTATACAAATTATAAAGTAAGGCACTTGACACACTTCCTAATGCTGATAAATGACCTTTGTCAAATTCTAAATATGAAAATGAACTCGTATCAAAATCACCAACTGAAGTAAAATGGAATGGTATATTAACAATAGCTGTCAACTTATTCGTTATGCCAAATTCGCTATAAGATGATACAATGATTTCTGTTACCGGTCTAGGAATTTTTGAAATTTCAAAATTACCAATATGTAAATTAGAATAATTCAAATATGAACTTCCAACTTGAAAATAACCTTCTCCTTTTTTTTGGTTCCAAGCTTGTTGAGCGTTCGTATTAAAAGAGCATACAAGTAATAAAACCGTAAAAACTAATGTATTATTTTTCATTACTAAATTTTAAATTACTTATTGATCCAACTTATCAAAGTTTCTAAATATAATTTTTAAATCCATAGCTGTAGATTGATTTTTAGCATAGATTAAATTCAATCTAGAAATTGCTGCATTATCCAAATTTTGAATTGGAAACATGTGCGTAGAATTCAAAATCCCTTGTTTAATTTTAGGTAATTTCAAATTAGATGAATGATTTATTTTCGCGTAGCCTACAAACGATAATCCGCCTGTAGATACTTTCAATAGATTTGTTAAAAACTGCTTTTTATTTACATAAATCCACACAAGAACTGGACTTAATACTAATAATAAAAGACCTAATATTAAATCAATTGTTCGTTTATTTCGTTTGTTTGATGGCTTATTAATTTGATTAATATCCATAACATATAAGTCACCCTGTGTATCTATAGAATTAGATCCAATTATAAATGAAGATTCAGGTTGAGAAATTTTAAACTCAATAACCTTTTTATCTAAAGCTAACATTTGAGAAATAGTTTGCTCTGCCGTAATATTCTTAGCACAAAAAACAACTTCATTAATTTTATGTATATCAATCACTTGATCTAACTGATTAAACGTACCTGTATAATTTGAATTTGGTTTTACATCAGTTACAGATACATAATGAACCTTTTGTGCATTCGCATTCGTGTTTTTAATAATTGCATGAACACGTTCTGTTTCTACCTCATCACCAACAATAGCAATAATTTTTTGCTTAGAACCACCCAGTCTATAATTTGAAGGCATTAAAAAATGTAAGCCTATTCTTGACAAAAGGTAATACGTTAAAACAAATCCACCTCCTATTAAAATTATTAATCTCGAAAATTGAAAACCTTTAGGTAATAAAGCATACGTCATTAAGATTAACCCTGTTCCGATAATAACACCAATACTATTTTTAATCAATTTTGATGGTTTATCATATCCACCAGAAAACACCTGTGTAATTAACCAAATTAAACCATAAATAGGTAATGCATAATTCAATAAACCTTGAGGTATAGTAATGTCTTGCTGTATTTGATATTCATTTGATATAATAAATAAACCAACTAATATTACTGCATAATCCAATAGTGGTAAGGCAATCTTTTTAATAAAACGAGTCGCTAATGCCATACTCGCTCTAAAGTAAATCGCTATATTAATTAACAACGAAAATGTTTTTGCATTTTTCTGAGAGAAGTGTTTTTTAGCAAAAATAATCATAGCGTTATAAAACACAAACACATAATTTACACTACTCTTTTTTGTACTTTCTCCTTTATAATGAATTATTCTAGTCTTTGGATAATAATAATTTTTATACCCACCTAAAATGATTCGGTAACTTAAATCAATATCTTCTCCATACATAAAAAAGGCCTCATCTAACAAACCTACTTTATCCAATGTTTTTTTACGCATCATCATAAAAGCACCCGAAAGCACTTCTATTTCATGAATTTCATCATTATCTAAATACGATAAATGATATTTCCCAAACTTTTTAGATTTTGGAAATAATTTTGATAATCCAAATATTTTATAAAAAGCAACTATTGGTGTAGGTAATCCTCTTTTGGATTCTGGTAAAAATACGCCCTTACCATCAATCATTTTACAACCTAAACCTCCAGCATCTGGATGTGCATCCATAAAATCAACCACTTGTTTAAAAGTATCTTCTTCAACAATGGTATCAGGGTTTAACAATAAAAAATAGTCCCCTTTTGCAATTTTCATTGCTTGGTTATTAGCTACCGAAAATCCAGTATTATCTTTATTTGCAATCAAGTGGGCTTGAGGAAATTTTTCTTTCACCATGTCCACTGAACCGTCAATCGAATTATTGTCCACCACAAACACTTCACCTGAAACTTGTTCAAGTGCTTTGAATGTTGAATTTAGACATTGCTCTAAAAAGTACTCAACATTATAATTTACTATGATGACTGATAATTTCAATTTTCTAAAATGAGTTAACTACAAAGATGCTAAAATATTATTTTAATCCCTTTATTAAATGAATTTATTTCTATAATATCACTACAACTTTATCTTTAAGGCTAATACGCCTTGGCGTAAAGATTTAAATGCTAAATTTTATGACTCCAAAACTATTTAACTTATTCTCTAATAACCTTTTTTGTTAATACATTATCATGGCCTTCAATTGAAACATAATAGATTCCTGATTCCCATTTTTTTGTATCAATATTAATACCATATTCTTTTTGATTTTTGATTTGGGTATTAAATAACACCTGCCCTAAAGTATTAGTTACTTTAACTACCATTTTATCTGTATTTTTTGTTTTTATGGTCACTGAAATAAAATCTGTAGTTGGATTTGGGTAAATATCTAAATTGATTTGATCATCACTTTGATTAGCATTGATAGAAGTTGTACTTTCTAAAGAGACATATTTTAAATCAGAAGAAGAATTATTTGAATAAACAACATGAAACTTTGTATTACTAATTGCTATATCTGGTTTAACCTGATTTCCAAATGTATTAGTTATATTATATGCATTAGATGCATTTAACCCCGAAACTCCACTTTCAGAATAATTAATAAATACATCTCTATCATCTCCTTTACCTTCCCACACGATTCCTATTGCATTATTTTTCACAGCTACTTGTGGGTAATTAACCCACCAATTTGAACTGTTATTATCATATACTTTCGTTATAGCTGTTGATGAATTTGAAATGTGGTTATATTCATTAATAAATAATTTTTCTTCCCCACTTTCGGTTGTTTTATAAACTGTTAAGGAAGTTGAATCGTTAAGGAATCTTGAATCAGGTCCAGTACTTGGACACCCGTTAATTTGCCAAAGGTGATCATCAACAGAAAAATAATCTGTAAATACGTCTCCTCTATCATATGAAATAACTCCTTTTATATCTCTTATATTATCATCATTATTTCTAAAATAAACAATAACATAATCTTCATTCACTATTAATTCTGGTTGACAACAATCACATGCTTCATCCCCAGAAAGTTCTCCTGCTAATACTTCAGATTCAAAAGTTGCGCCACCATCAACTGATTTCGCAACAACATACTGAGGATTTGCTCCTGAAGCATCATGATCCATAAAAGTAACCCAAACGGTATCATTTAGTACTGCCACATCTGGATACTGACCAAAACCACTACTTAAATTATCAACTCTAACAGTATCACCGAATGTTAAACCATTATCAGTAGATTTTACAATATAAACATGCCCTGTAGTGTAACCTAACGACCTAAACACAACATAAACATTACTGTTTTCAATTGCTAAATCTGCACCACTCCAATCAAATGCTTGCACATCAAAACCTGCTGGATTTAATTTTACGGGTGTAGAAAATGAATTATTTAACCCAAGTTTTGAAATATATAAACTTTTATCTGAGGAATTAGTCCATAACACGATAGGTTTATTATCATTTGTAATTTCAATTTGAGGATGATAATACCCTAGTGAGTCACCTGCAACTGAAATTGGAGTTGAGCTTATAAAACTTTGAGCATCTACTAAAATTGAATTTAGACTTAAAAGAATAATTATGATATATTTCATTATGTTTATTTAAAATTTATCATCAAATATACTATTTTTAACTTATATTTAAAAATCCAATTTATATTACCCTATATTTAAACATACAAAAAGTCCCCTTTGCTAAAAAAACAAAGGGGACTTTTAAAGCTAGTCTAATTTAAAAATTATCTAAACGTTTTTTATAGAAGATGTTTTATTTTTAATATTTATTAATACTTCTATTTTGAAGCGTAAAATTAAGACCTAACGTAAAAACATTAGCCTTTAATCCATCACTTCTATGATAGTATGCATATCTAAATCCAATTGATTTAAGCATTGTTATCTTTTTCTTTCTAATAACACCTTTAAAACGACTAATCCCAAATAATGGATCATAACTTAAACCAAGACCATACTTATGAGTTGTAAGGTTTGATAGATCAAAATCAGACGTATAAAATTCAGAACCAACATCATGACTTTGATAGGCTCCAAAATAATTTGCAGCCGTTTGATTATGGTATCTGTAAAATGGACTAACCCTTATCGATTGACCTATTTTTATAGGCATTGTAATGTTAAATGTATTCCCCTTCACGCCCCAAGTATCAGTATAAAATCTATAAAACAATCTAAACCTCATAAAATCATTTATATAATAATTCGCACGTAATCCTATTGGTAATTTAAGTCTTAATATAGGAAGCTGTTCCACAACAGCAGATGAAGAACCATTAAAATAAACTCTATGAAATGGCGTTGACAATAATCCTAACTGTAAAACAAAATCCGTTGATAATGACAGTGCTAATTTTTTATTGACATTAATTGTACCTGTTGTAGATAAATTTAAAGAATGTCTTTTATTAGTTGACAAATAAGATTCTGTTCCATTTCTTAATTCAATAGGATAAATTAACTTCCAAATATCCAAATAGTAATTCGCTTTGAAACTCAATGATTTATTTTCGTTTTTTGAAGACTTAGATAAACTTCCTCCTATAGAAACAGATGTCACATCATATTCACTAGAAAAACCGAAACTACCAGATTTATACGAATGGTTTTGATTATTCTTTTTCTTATATCCTAAATTAATATAGCTACGCGCATCTTTTGCAGATGCTCCAGACACATGATTTGGATCATTATAAGGGTTGTTTATATTATCTGATGAGGCTGATGAGTAAAAGTCAACACCGCCATCTATAGACAAACTTTTAACAGTATCAAGTGGCACATTAATAATTATAGAAGGTGCAATGTTATTCAATTTTTCTGTTCCTATACCACCTGTTACTGGTGAATGATTACCATCCTGTTCATAATAGCTTGTCATTAACGAAATAGTAATATCTTCTAATTGAATTTTACTACTATCACGTTCTACTTGAGAAAAACCGACATGAGCCATTAAACATAAGTACCCACAAAATATTATCTTAATTAATTGCATCCACATCCTCCTCCTGATTTACCACTATTACCACCTGAAACACCTTCTCTGTATGTTTGAAATCCATTTTCAAACTTTTCAATATCTTTATCTGACAATACCATATCGGGATCATTTAAATACATTTTTTGATATGACTTTACACTAACACATGATGTTAATAAAAGACAGAATAAAGAAAATATAAAAATTCTTTTCATACAATTTTATTTTTTTAAATTATGTGAATAATGCATACTTCCATTTTCAGAAATTAACACACCTTCAACTCCTTCTAAATGATTAATTAAATTTAAACCATCTGTTAAACCAAGGACAAATACTGTTGTCGCTAAAGCATCTGCCAATTCAGCATCTCGGCACATAATAGTTACACTCACAAGCCCACTAACAGGCCAGCCTGTTTTTGGATTAACTATGTGACAATACCTCTTTCCATTGATAGTCAAATACTTTTCGTAATTACCAGATGTAACAACTGCCATATCATCAACATCTAACCAAAGCGTTGTTTCGTTTTTGTTAAAGGGGTCAACTACACCAATAGACCATAACTTATTATTCTCTTTTGTTCCCCATGCAATTAAATCTCCTCCAGCATTAACAACTCCAGATTTAATTCCGTTATTAACCATTATCATTTTTGCTCTATTCGCCGCATAACCTTTACCTATAGATCCAAACCCTATTTTCATCCCTTTTTCTAAAAGAAAAATAGTTGTATCTTTTTTATCTATACTTATATTTTTATAATTTATTTTTTCAACAGATTGTTCCAACTGAAGTTGAGTAGGAATTGTACTAATCGAATCTGTAAAATTCCAAATCTGGTCAATTGATGCAAAAGAAATATCAAAATAACCATTAGAAATTTCACTTATTTTTAGTGTTCTCTCTATTAACAAAAGTAACTCAATAGACACTTTCACAGGCGATACTCCTGCCATTCTATTTATTTGTGAGGTCTGAGAAAAATCGTCCCAAGATGAAATAAGTTTCTCGATTCTTATCACTTCTTCAATTGCCAAATTAACTGATTGTTGAGCTATTATATTGGATTTATTTAGAGCCGTAAACCTAAATGAAGACCCCATTAAAATAGTATCTTGTGAATAAGATTCTTGAGCGCTTAATGTACTAATTAAGCCAAACATAAATATCATGAACGTAATTATGCGATTCATAGACTATTTACTTCTAACGATAGTATTAATATTATTAAGATAATCAGCATTTGATTTTTGAGGATGCTTCATCTGCCCTAAAACAGTTGTATTATAATCTAGAATAAACACACTTGGAAACACCCCTAACTTGTTATATTTATCTGCTAATTTATCGTTATGGTTTTGTTGCTCTTCTGTTAAAGCATTTTTCTTTTTTGCAGGAAAATCAACTTTTAAAAGAATAAGATTAGCCTTAGCATAAGCATAAAACTCTTTTGATTCAAAAAGTGTTTTTTCTAAACGCATACAATTAGCACACCAATCAGAACCTGAGAAATTCATAAAAATTTTTCTATTTTCACTTTTTGCTTTTTGTTTAGCAATTTCAATATTAGTATGCCATGTTAACACCTCTTCATTTTTAGTAAAACTTGAACTAACTGTAAATATAAGAGCTACAGTAAATAGCATTAAAACTCCTATTAAGTTTATTTTTTTCATAATTACCAATTGATATTTAACACTTCTGTAGTTGCACCATGACACAGATTACATTGACCTACAGTGATTGTAGAGTGCATATAACGAACACCATCATTCTTTTTTCTAACACCTACTGTATATGGAGTACTAAAATCTATTTTATTTGTCGTATAAAAATTGCCTAATTCATCAACTTCTATTTTATGGATTGGTTCAGACAATGTATCGTAAAGCAATTCAATTGTTGCCTTTTTATTATCACCTTTAACAGACCCAGCAAGAGAAAACCATCCCTCTCCTGCTCCTGCTGAATGATGACAATCCATACAATTATTTCCAAACTCATGACTTTCATCTTCTGAAAATGTAGATATTTCTGAATCGTTTTCTGGGATAAAAAACTTATCACAAGATGTCATCAATAATGTTAAGAAAAATAAAACTACTAAATTATTTTTCACTTTTAACCTTCTTAACATAAAACTCATAAGTATATTATTAATTGATTTTTTGCTAATAGTATTGTACATCATAATTTACAAATATCACTATATTATTTTTATAAGACGGTGATATATATCACTATCTTATAAAAATAATTACTTTTTTAACTTTACTTTTTTTTAAAACCCAAACCTATTAAAAGTATAACATACAAAAAGTCCCCTTTGCTAAAATAACAAAGGGGACTTTTAAAATTATATTTAGAATATTAATTACTTAATAACCATCCAAACTTTAGTTTTCAATAATGGCTCAGCTTGTTTGAATTTACATTCTTTAACTTCACCTGTTTGCATATTTCTAATTTTCACCTGTTCGTTACGTCCAATTTTAGGAGCTGCAACTACTGGCTTTTGTTTCGGTTTTTGTTGTCCACCTGAATTACGCATAGCTTCATCATAGCCTTGAGAACCTTCAAATTCTGGAGCTGAAGTTGATGTACTTGATACTTCTGCACCTTCATAAGCACTTTCTACTTCATCAAAATCAACATCAATTGCACCTGTGTTTTGAGGCCCTTCTTTAGGTAAGTCTGATTTAGTTAAAAAACTAACCACTTCTTTACTCATTTTACCTAACATGTCTGTAAATAAAACGTAAGCCTCTTTTTTATAAATAACTAATGGATCTTTTTGTTCAATTGACGCATGCTGAACAGATGTTCTTAAATCATCCATTTTACGTAAATGATCTTTCCATTCATTATCAATAAATCCTAAAGAAATCTTTTTCTCTAACTGAGTTTTTAAAATTGCACTTTTCGTTTTAGATGCTTCCTCTAAATTTAAAACAACATTCAATGATTTCTCACCATCAGTTATTTGCATTTGCATATTCTTAAATTGACTACCTTGTGTTTTATACACATGCTGAATTTGTGGGTCAATCTTTTCTATAATCTTATTTGTTTTAGCCACATAAGCAGCAGTTGCTTTGTCGTAAATTAAATCAATTAAATCTGAAGGGTTAGTTCCTTTAAAGTTTGACTCTTCAACTGGAGATTCAATTTTAAAATATTTTAATAATTCAAATTTAAAATTAGTAAAATTCTTTTTAGGATAATTATCATTTACAATATCCTCAGCCACATCATAAAACATGTTAGATACATCTAATGCAATTCTATCGCCAAATAATGCGTTTTTACGTTTTTTGTAAATCCCATTACGTTGTGCATTCATTACATCATCATACTCTAATAAGTTTTTACGTACACCAAAGTTATTCTCTTCCACTTTCTTTTGCGCTCTTTCAATAGATTTTGATATTAGTTTAGCTTGAATTACTTCACCTTCTTTATATCCCATTCTATCCATAGTTTTGGCTATTCTTTCAGAACCAAACTTACGCATTAAATCATCTTCTAAAGAAACAAAGAATTGAGATGAACCTGGATCACCTTGACGACCAGCTCTACCTCTTAACTGTCTATCAACACGTCTAGAATCGTGACGTTCTGTACCAATAATTGCTAAACCACCAGCAGCTTTTACAGCGTCAGATAACTTAATATCTGTACCCCTACCTGCCATGTTAGTTGCAATAGTTACTTTTCCTGCATGACCTGCTTCAGCAACTATCTCAGCCTCACGTTTGTGATGCTTTGCATTTAATACATTGTGATCTATTTTTCGCATAGATAACATTCGTCCTAACAACTCAGAAATCTCAACTGTTGTTGTTCCAACCAATACTGGTCTTTCATCTTTTACAACACGTTCAATTTCATCAATTACGGCATTAAATTTCTCACGGGCTGTTTTATACACTAAATCTTGATCATCTTTTCTTACAATCGGTCTATTTGTTGGAATTACAATAACATCTAATTTGTAGATATCCCATAACTCTTGTGCTTCAGTTTCTGCCGTACCTGTCATTCCTGACAGTTTATGATACATTCTAAAAAAGTTTTGTAATGTAACAGTAGCATAGGTTTGTGTCGCAGCTTCAATCGTACAATTCTCTTTAGCTTCAAGTGCTTGGTGCAATCCGTCAGAATAACGTCTCCCATCCATAATACGACCTGTTTGCTCATCAACAATCATTACTTTTCCGCTCATCACTACATATTCCTTTTCCTTTTCGAATAATGAATATGCTTTTAATAATTGGTTAATTGTATGAATTCTTTCAGACTTCACTGTAAAGTCTTGAATAATTTCTTCTTTTTTATCTAATTGAACTTCTGGTGACAATCCTTCTTTTTCAACCGCATGTAAATCAGTTGCTAAATCAGGCATTATATAATAACTCTTATCTTCACCTTCAGACAAAAGGTTAATCCCTTTATCAGTTAATTCAATTGTGTTTTGTTTTTCATTGATCACAAAGAATAACTCTACATCAATTTTAGGCATTTCTCTTTCTCTATCTTGTAAATAGAAATTTTCAGTTTTTTGTAATTGAGCTCTTATTCCTCCCTCACTTAAAAACTTGATTAATGCTTTATTTTTTGGTAAACCTCTATGTGTTCTTAATAAAGCAATACCACCATCTGTAATTTCATCTTTAGTAGTTGAGCCATCTTCTAAACCTTTAAGGTTCTTTTTTGCTACAATTAATAAATCATTAATTAATTTACGTTGTGCAGCAACTAAACGTTCTACTTTAGGTTTTAACTCAACAAACTCATGCTTATCTCCATTTGCTGTTGGTCCAGAAATAATTAATGGTGTTCTTGCATCATCAATTAAAACAGAATCTACCTCATCAACAATTGTAAAGTGATGTTTGTGTTGAACAATAGACTCAGGACTGTCTGTCATGTTGTCTCTTAAGTAATCAAACCCAAATTCATTATTAGTTCCAAATGTAATATCTGCTTGATACGCCTTAATTCTTTCTGGAGAATTAGGTTTAGTATTATCAATACAATCAACAGACATTCCATGAAATTCATATAATGGACCCATCCATTCGCTATCTCTTTTTGCAAGGTAATTATTTACAGTTACCATGTGCACACCTTTTCCTGCTAATGCATTAAGATATACAGGCATAGTAGCCACTAAAGTTTTACCCTCACCTGTTTGCATTTCAGCAACATTTCCTTGATGTAATACAGCTCCACCATAAATCTGAACATCATAATGTATCATATTCCATGTTACTTCTGATCCTGCTGCATCCCATGTCATTTGCCAAACAGCTTTGTCACCATCTATAGCAATATGTCCTTTTCTTTGTGCTAATTCTTTATCAAAGTCAGTAGCAGTTACTATCACCTCATCACTTTCACTAAAACGTTTAGCAGTTTCTTTAACAACGGCAAAGGCTTCTGGTAACAATTCTTCTAATACTTCTTCTAATTGTTTATCAACTTCTTTTTTGAGTTTATCAACTTTTGAAAATGTAGTTTCTTTTGTATGGATATCCATTTCTGGATTATCAACAACAGATTTTTCTAAATCTGCTATTTCTTGTTCAATATCTTTAGTGTACTCTGCAATCCTATTTTTGAATTCAATAGTCTTAGCTCTCAGCTCATCATTTGTCAAACCAGACAACTTAACAAACTCATTGTTAACCTTGTCTATATATGGACTAAATATTTTTGCATCTTTAGCTTCTTTACTACCTATAATTTTCTTTAATATCCCTAACATTTCTATATTCTATTTGAACCGATAAAATTAATCAGTTTTATTGATATTTCACTATTTTATAACTACTTTTTCCTAATAATTATACCAAAGTGAATTTTATGACAAATTGACTTGATTTTAATTGATAAATGGGACTATTTTAGAGGATTAACTACTTTACGTGTTAACAAATGACTTTTATAACAAATTATCAAGCTTTAAAAGGTGTATATCGTTTTGCAACTTCTCTATTAATACGACCTTAACATCAGCTTTAATAGAGTTGTAAATATCATGCTCAAATAACTCATTTGAAATCACACACAACCCATTATATGTCGTTTTTAAACCCTCAGTGAAACAGTTTGGAATTGACTCTATAACATTATAATAAAAGACCTTACCTTCAAAATCTATAAAATCATAATCCATAATAAATTCCGAATAAAGCGTCTTTAACGCTAGATTATCAGCTACAGACAACCAACAGTTCTTATCAATTGGATGTTTTACAATTTCTATAATGGAAACCTTACTTTGCATTATCTATATTTTCTGGATGAATAAACTCAGTATTATCATCCCAATTTTTTGGATTAGGCGTATGTAATTTCCCAAGCGATTTGGCTACAATCATTGAAACTGTAGCATCACCAGTCACATTAATAGTCGTTCTTAACATATCTAAAGGTCTATCCACAGCAAATATTAAGGTTAATCCTATTGCAATTTGATCTGGCGTAAACTTACCTACAGCTTGTAAAACAATAACCAACATTACCATACCAGCACCCGGTACAGCAGCAGAACCAATAGATGCCATTAATGCTGTTAGAATGATAATCATTTGATCCATAAGCGTTAAATCTACACCTAAAGCTTGTGCAATAAACACAGCAGCTACAGCTTGATACAAAGAAGTTCCATCCATATTAATTGTAGCACCAACCGGCAATACAAATGAAGACACTTCTTTATCAACTCCTAAATGCTCCTCAACCCTTTCAATAGTTACAGGTAAAGTTGCAGCACTACTACTTGTAGTAAATGCTAAAAGCTGAGCCGGTGCTAATTGTTTTAAAAACCAGAACGGATTCTTTTTCACAACTAAACCAACTAAAAGTAAGTAAAACACTACCATTAATAACAAACCTACAATAACAGTTCCCGCATACCACAATAATGCTTGAATAATTTCCCAACTTTCAGACGATACAATAACAGTTGCTAGCAAAGCAAACACAGCAAATGGAGCACCTAACATAATTAAGTCTACCATTTTTAAAACCACATCATTTAGTCCATCAAAAAAATCTTTAATTGGTTTAGCTTTTTCCTCTGGCACTAACAACATAGAGATTCCGAAAAATATCACAAAGAAAATCACTTGCAACATACTCCCATTATTACTTAACGCTTGAAATAAATTACTTGGCACCATATCGACTAAAAAATCTAAAGGTCCACTCGATATTTGAGAAGCAGCTGTAGACAACTTACCTTCAATATTTGAGTTCCCTGCATAAGTTTCAGTCATTTTAGCAATTGTTTCGTCTGAAATACCATCACCTGGAGACACAACATTTACAATTAACAACCCTATAGATATAGCAATAATTGTAGTCCCTATATATATAAGTATAGAACGCCCTCCAATTTTTTTGAATTTCGAAATGTCTTTCAAGTCCGAAATACCTTTTAATAAAGAAGCTACAATAAGAGGAATTGCAATCAATTTTAACAAATTAACAAAAATAGTCCCCCAAGGTTTTATCCAATTCATAACCAAATCTTTACCAAAACTATTTGGAATTTTAGATTTTTTTTGTAAAAGTTTAATCTCTGCATTAAGATTTATTAAATTTTGTTTTAACGTTTCTTTTTCTAAAACATCCCCTTTTTCACCTAACCCTTTAGAAAAGAATTCATTAATTTCTGCAATTCTTTCAACTATTTTAGTTTTCTGAATTTTAACATCCTTAACTAACTCACTGTATTCATTCGCTTCATTAACTACAGTTATATCCGCTTTTCCGACAGTCATCATCACCAAGCCAAATACAACACCCAACAGCATTCCAACTAATATTTTTAAATGTAATGGAAATTTCTTTTTCATAAAAAGTATAATTATTTTGAATAATTCGATAAAGATAAATAAATTTTTTAACTATAGATTTTAATTGAAAAAATGAAATAAATCATTTTTAATGCTTCAATCCAAAAAAAAGACTTATCTTTGCACCGAAATTAACCTACAGTGATATAAGAGGTTAATAAAAAACATTAAAGTCGTTAGTTGTATTGCTGAGATTCGTTGGGCTGTTAGAATTTCATTTGTGCTTGTCACCATGTAACCAATTACTTAAATGACAAATATTAAATGTAAAATTTTAGATTATGACTTTTAGCGAGTTAGGATTAAACGAAAATATTATTTCGGCAATCACAAAGATGGGTTACGAAACCCCAACACCAATACAGGAAAAATCAATTCCGTATTTATTAGAAAATCAAGGAGATTTAATAGGTTTAGCTTCAACAGGAACAGGTAAGACTGCTGCTTTTGGTTTACCATTATTAAATCAAATAGATGTTAACGACAGAAAAACGCAAGGCTTAATTATATGTCCTACACGTGAATTATGTTTACAAATCAGTAGAGATTTAGAGGATTATTCTAAGGAAATAAAAGGATTAAAAGTGACTGCTGTTTATGGTGGTACTGATATCCAAAAACAAATTAGAACAATTGAAAAAGGAGTTCACGTAATCGTAGCAACTCCAGGTAGATTATTAGATTTAATCAACCGTAAAAGAGTAAAAATCGGTGATATCAAAACTGTAATTTTAGATGAAGCTGATGAGATGCTTAATATGGGATTCAAAGAAGATATTGATGATATCCTTGACGGAACACCAGATTCTAAAGCAGTTTGGTTATTCTCTGCAACTATGCCTAAAGAGGTAGCAAGAATTGCAAAAAACTATATGACTGATCCGTTTGAAATCACAGTAGGTGGTAAAAACGAAACTAACAAAAACATTTCTCATCAATATTATGCTGTAAAAGGTAGAGATAAATATAGCGCTTTAAAACGTTTATTAGATTTCAACCCTGATATTTATGGTTTAGTATTCTGTAGAACAAGAAGAGATACTGCAGCTGTTGCCGATAAATTAATGGCTGATGGTTATAGCGCTGAACCTTTACACGGAGATTTATCTCAAGTGCAAAGAGACAGAGTTATGGAGAAATTCCGTGCTAAAGCAATTCAAATCTTAGTAGCAACTGATGTTGCAGCAAGAGGGATTGACGTACAAGGTATTACTCACGTAATTCACCATTCTTTACCAGAAGATGTTGAAAATTATACTCACCGTTCAGGAAGAACAGCAAGAGCAGGAAATACAGGTATTTCTTTAGCTTTAGTTGATCCAAAAGATGGTAGAAAATTAAAATCAATTGAGAGAATAATCAAGTCAGAATTTACAAAAATGACTGTGCCTAAAGCTGAGGATATTATTGAAAAACAATTATTCAGTTTAGTAAGCAATTTGAAAAACTCTGAAGTTAATGAGACTAAAATTGAAAAATATTTACCTTCAGTATTAGAATCATTAAAAGATCTTACAAAAGAAGAAATAATTACAAAATTTGTAGCTACTGAGTTTAATAAATTTTTAGACTACTATTCTAAATCTAGAGACATTACAGAAAACATGTCAGATAGAGGTGGTAGAGATAGAGATGAAAGAGGCGGAAGAGATAGAGACAGAGGAGATAGAGGAAGAGACAGAGATAGAGGTGATGACAGAGGCGAAAGACGTGAAAGACGTGAGACTAGAGATGATCAACAACGTTTCTTTGTAAGTTTAGGAGAAAAAGATGGTTTTAACCATGGTGCTTTATTAAGATTAATCTGTGATAACGCAGGAATATCTAAAGCTCAAATTGGTAAAATTGATGTTTTAAATAACTTCTCATTCTTTGAAGCTGACAAAACTGAAACTGACAAAATTATCGCAAACTCTCAAGGTGTAGACTTTGAAGGTTCGACAATGAATGTTGAGATTACAAATTCAAAACCAAAATCTGACAGAAGAAGTAGTGGTGGTGGAGATAGAGGTGGACGTAGCAGAGATGGTGGCGGAAGCAGAGATAGAGATTCAAGAGGCGGAAGCAGAGACAGAGACTCAAGAGGTGGTGATAGAGATTCAAGAGGTGGTGCAAACCGTAGCTCAAGAAGAACATTTAATAGAGATTAAAAACATAACAAACTAATAAGTAAAACATGGAAATTAGAAATATAGCCATCATTGCACACGTTGATCACGGGAAAACTACCCTAGTTGACAAAATGATTGAAGCAGGTAAAAACCCTATTAAAGGTACTACAGGCGGAGATTTAATCATGGATAGTAATGATCTTGAGAGAGAAAGAGGAATTACTATTACATCTAAAAATGTATCAGTTTTTTATAAAAACACAAAAATAAACGTAATTGACACACCAGGTCACAGTGATTTTGGTGGAGAAGTTGAACGTGTATTGAACATGGCTGATGGTGTTTGTTTATTAGTAGATGCTTTTGAAGGACCAATGCCTCAAACGCGTTTCGTTTTACAAAAAGCTTTAGAGTTAGGTTTAAAACCTTTATTAGTTATTAATAAAGTTGATAAAGATAACTGTACGCCTGATGAAGTTCATGAGAAAGTATTTGATTTAATGTTTGAATTAGATGCAACTGAAGATCAATTAGAATTTGAAACTGTTTATGGTTCTGCTAAAAACGGATGGATGTCAACAGATTGGAAAAAACCAACTGACAATATCAATCCTATTTTAGATGCTATTTTAGATTATTACCCAGCTGCTACTGTTCCTGAAGGAAATACTCAGATGTTAATTACATCTTTAGATTACTCTTCATTTATTGGAAGAATTGCTATTGGACGTTTAGGTAGAGGTACTGTAGTACCAAACCAACAAATAATGTTAGCAAAACGTGACGGTACTTTAGAGAAACACAGAATTAAAGAAGTGTTTATCTTTGACGGAATCGAAAAACGTAAAGTTGATGAAGTTCAAGGTGGAGATATTTGTGCAATTACTGGTATTGAAGGTTTTGAAATTGGAGATACAATCTGTGATTTTGAAGATCCAGAACCATTAAAGCCAATTGATATTGATGAACCAACAATGAGTATGTTGTTTACAATTAACGATTCTCCTTTCTTTGGTAAAGAAGGTAAATTTGTTACTTCTAGACATATTCACGATAGATTACAAAAAGAATTAGAGAAAAACTTAGCATTAAAAGTTGAAACTACTGGTGCAGCTGATAAATGGATGGTTTTTGGACGTGGTGTAATGCACTTGTCAGTTCTTTTAGAAACTATGCGTAGAGAAGGTTATGAAGTTCAGGTTGGTCAACCACAAGTAATCTTTAAAGAGATTGATGGTAAGAAAAACGAACCAATTGAAGATTTAACTATTGATTTACCAGAAGAATTTTCAGGAACTGCAATTGATATTGTAACTAGAAGAAAAGGTGAAATGGTATCTATGGAGCCAAAAGGAGCAAGAATGATTTGTAAATTCAAAATTCCTTCAAGAGGAATTATAGGATTAAGATCATACATGTTAACTTCTACTGGTGGTGAAGCAATTGTAACGCATAGATTTATTGGATACGAACCTTACAAAGGTGATATTCCAGGACGTCAAAATGGTTCTTTAATTTCAATGGAAAATGGAAATTCAATTCCTTTCTCATTAAACAACTTACAAGATAGAGGTAAATTCTTTATCTCACCTAATGTTCCTATTTATGAAGGTCAGGTAATTGGAGAGAATAGTAAAAACAACGATTTAGTTGTAAACGTTACTAAAACTAAACAATTAACTAACATGCGTAAATCTGGTACTGATGCAAAAGTGAGAATTGTACCTCCTATTGTATTTTCTTTAGAGGAAGCTTTAGAATATATTCAAGAAGATGAATATGTTGAGTTAACTCCAGAGAGCATTAGATTAAGAAAAATATATTTAAAAGAAAACGAAAGAAAAAGATTCAGTAAATAATCACTGACATTTCTTCCGATTTATGGACATCATTGTTCATAAAACTGTTAATAACTAAAAGAGGCGCATTATTTGATGCGTCTCTTTTATATTTATATTTGGGAAAGAACAATAACACATAAGATTATGTTTGAAGAAGAAGAAGATAACCAATTTGATGATCAATTTAATTATGAATTAAATAGATTTGAAAATATGATAAAATATGATGAAGCATATTATTTCGATCCAGAAGTATTAGTTTTAATCATTGACAATTATATTATCAAAAATCAACTTAAACAAGCACTTGTTACAGTTGAGTTTGGAGCTAATCAACACCCTTCACATACAAACTTTAATTTAAAGAAAGCTCAAATATATTCAACAACAGGTCAATTAAAAGAAAGTCTATTACTATTACAAACACTTGAAAAAATAGACCCTTTTAACAGTGAAGTTCACATTACTATAGCGAATGTATTTAGCCAACTTAGAGACCATAAAAAAGCTATAAAATATTACGAAAAAGCATTATCAATAGATCAACAATCAGAAGAACATCCATCTGAAGTAATTGAGATAATTCTTGACTTAGCATTAGAATATGAAAACCTACTGGATTTTAAAGGCGCTATTCGCGTATTAGAAAACTTATTAAATTCATATCCCGATAATGAGTCTGCAATATATGAAGTTGCCTACTGTTATGAACGGTTAGGTGATTTTGATAAATGTATAGAATATTATAACCAATACATTGATAACAACCCCTACTCTTTTACAGGTTGGTATAACCTTGGGAATATTTATTTTCTGAAAAAAGACAATGCAAAAGCACTTTGGGCTTATGAATTTTCAATATTAATAAATGATGATTTTGTATCAGCTCATTTTAATATTGGAAATACTTATATGCAAACTGAGGAATTTCAAAAAGCAATTGACTCATATCAAAAATGTCTTGACATAGATAATGAGGATGATTTAACCTTATGTTATTTAGCTGAGGCTTATGAGCGACTTGAAAACTACGATTTAGCACTTCAATATTATAAAAAAAGTAATGAATTAAACCCCAACTTAGCCGATTCTTGGCTAGGGATTGGAATAGTTTTAGACTTACAAGATAAGACATCACAAGCCATAAACTTTTTGCAAGAAGCAGTTAATCTAGAGACATCTAATGCAAGTTTTAATTTAGTTTTAGGTGAAGCATTATTCAAAATAGAACGTTTTACAGAAGCTGAAATCGTATTAGAAAGAGCATTACAATTAGACAAAACATATACTGAAGCAATTGAATTATTAGCTAAAATAAAATTTGAATATAATATTAATGAAGCTATAGAATTTTTAACAAGAACTGAAGAGAATCATCCATTAGAAACATCTCCACTAATACTACTGGTTAGTCTACTGTGGTATAATGGGAATAAAATGGATGCCCTAGGTCTATTTAAAAATCAATATATTCAAAACCCAAAAGACGCTATAAAATACTTACATTTACATTTACCTGAAGCAAGTACAATTTCAGATTTTAATAATATTATTAAACCATCATAATGAGCAAAAACTTTACATTACCTTTTATTCCCAATAGACCATTAAAACCTAGAGATTCTGGTTTAACAATGATGATGGATAAAGGATTAAGTCTAAGAGAAACAGAAGATTTTATCTCTGCAAACGCTAACCTTACTGATATTGTAAAATTTGGATTTGGAACATCTTATGTAACTGAAAATCTTGAGGAGAAATTAAAACTATATAAAGAAGCAGGTATTAAAACTTACTTTGGAGGTACATTATTTGAAGCATTTATTGCTAGAAATATGTTTGATGATTACAGAAAACTATTAGATAAATATGACATGAGTCTTTGTGAAGTATCTGATGGTTCTATTGAAATTCCTCATGATCAAAAATTAGAATATATTTCTACATTAGCTAAAGATGTTACAGTAATGTCTGAAGTTGGTTCAAAAGATGAAGGTATTATTATTAGTCCATCTAAATGGATTAAAATGATGAAAACAGAATTAGAAGCTGGTTCATGGAAAGTAATTGCTGAAGGAAGAGAATCTGGAAACGTTGGTGTTTTTAGACCAAACGGAACAGCTCATACTTATTTAATTAATAAAATAATTAAAGCTATTAAACCTGAAGATATTCTTTGGGAAGCACCAAAGAAAACGCAACAAGTATGGTTCATTAGACTATTTGGCGCGAATGTAAACTTAGGAAACATTGCTTATAATGAAGTTATTCCTTTAGAATGTTTAAGACTTGGATTAAGAGGTGATACATTTTTTGAAGAATTACCAAAAGACGTTGAAGATAGATTAAGACAAACAGGAACTGAAGAAATATCTGATGAAGACTAAAAAATCATTAATTGGTATTGGAGTAAGAGGCTTAGCTATGGGTGCAGCAGATCTTGTACCTGGTGTTTCTGGCGGAACAGTTGCATTTATTACAGGAATATATGAAGAGCTCATTGAAACAATTAGTAATGTAAATTTAGACTTAGTAAGAACACTAAAAAAAGAAGGTTTTAAAGCTTTTTGGCAACAATTAAATGGTAGATTTATTTTACCTTTAATTATTGGTATTATAATAAGTATGCTATCTCTAGCTAATTTATTCTCTTATTTACTAGATAGCTTCCCTGTATTAGTTTGGTCTTTCTTTTTTGGTTTAGTAATCGCATCAATTAAGTTAATGACCAAACAAGTCAAAAAATGGAATACATCTGCTATAATAGGTTTCGTTATAGGAGCGGCCATTGCTTTTTGGGTTACGGTATTACCTCCGAACCAACATGTAGATGCTAACTGGTACTTATTATTATCTGGAGCGATTGCTATATGTGCCATGATACTACCTGGAATTTCTGGAGCTTTTATACTATTACTTTTAGGGTCTTATCAAACCTTTGTAACAGCTATCAAAGAATTTGATTTAATAAAAATAGCCATTTTTGGATTAGGATGTATTATTGGTTTATTATCTTTTTCACACTTACTAAAATGGATGTTTAAGAAATATGAATACGTAACAATTGCTGTGTTATCTGGTTTTTTATTAGGATCTTTAAACAAATTATGGCCTTGGAAAGAAGTAATTTCAACTAGACTAAATAGACACGGAGAAACTGTTCCGTTCATTGAAAGCAATGTCTCACCATTTTCTTTTGAAACACTTACTAATACACCAAATCAAATAGAATTAAGTATAACATTTTGTATAATTGGATTTTTAATTATATTCGTATTAGAAAGATTCGGAACTAAAAAGACTACTAATTAAAACGATAATAGCGTATTATTATAGTTTATAATAACACTATAAATTCTTGTTTTAAGTGTCTATAATTAGTTTAGAAATAATATAAGATTACACCTATTAAAGCTAATGAAAATTAGTATTTAGTATCCGAAAATCATTAATTACCCCCTTTTCTAAAGTCTATAGAATATTTCTGTATTTAATTGGTTAATATATCTACAAAATGGAATAAATATGTTTAATTTCTTAGTAGCTGTCAGACGCTTTAACAAATTATGATATTCCCAAAATTATGATTCACTACATACTTTATATGTAAAATCACGAACAAAAAGACTTTACAACCATACTAAACACTCACTAAAACAAATTTACCTCTCCATTCTTATCCATTCTTAAAATAATTACATTAAATTTAATCAAAATAAGATCATAAAATAGGAGTCCACTAATACCTTTATTCCATTTCAATGATTATTCATTTAAAAGCAACCTTCTATATTTGATAGCGTATTAATAGTAAGAAAATAAATTATGAAACGATTACTACCTTTATTACTCTTACTTATTGCAGTATTGAGTTATTCATTTAAACCAGCAGAAAATAATTTAAGATATTTTGTGCAGTTTAAAATAAACACAATAGAAACATTGGAGCAAGTAAATGAAATTAATAAAAAAATGCTTTTACATTCAGGTATTGAAGCTTCACGAGCAGACCATATCACAAGTACATATTTTTGTTATTTAAAAAGTGGAGTAGATTATAATCAAAAAGATTTTGAAAATTGGTTTAAAGAATTAAACTTAAGTATTTCATGCTTTAATAAAGGTATTGACAATAAAGATAAAGTTATAAATCCGTATATTTTAAAAGATTGTGAAAATGAAAAATAAAACACTTTTACTAGCAATATTATTAATCACATCTTTGACTGCCACTAGTCAATATTGTATACCAACTTACACATTACCATGTGTTTCTGGTAATACAAATGATTTAATAGACAACTTTTGGACAACAGGAGGAACACAAGACATTTCAAATCTAAATACATCTTGTAATAGTAGCTATATAAATACTGGATTATCACTTATTGCTCAGCCGGGTGATATTATAGGGTTGAATGTCCAATGTGGCGCAACTTATAGTCAAGGATTTTCAATTTGGGTAGACTGGAATCAAGATTTTATTTTTGATGCCTCAGAAAACATTTATGAATCACCAAATGCAAGTTTTAATGTCTTTACAAGTTCATTCACAATCCCTATTGATTTAGATTGTGGTGATTATAGAATGAGAGTAAGGTCTAAATACGCCTCTGCTGGTAATACTATAGACCCTTGCTCAAATTACACATATGGTGAAGTAGAAGATTACACTGTAACAATTGACCAATGTGACCCTACAATTTGTGAAGGAGAATCACACACAATAGACATGTCTGGTGGTATGCCTCCCAATGTTACAAGTTATTCATGGTCGCCGGCGACAAATATTTCAAACCCAACAGGTGGACCTATTGTAGATGTTTCCCCTACTGATTCAACTATTTATGTCTGTACAATTACATCTCCAGATAGCGTTTGGACACAATCACATATTATTAATGTAGTACATGTTATTGAACCAAATGCAGGACTTGATGATTCATTATGTCATTCACCATTTAATGGTTATCAATTACAACCTACGCTATATAATAATGGCACTTTCTTTTGGGAATTTGAATCTGGACCCCCTACAGCACCTGGTACACCAAATGCAGTCTTCCAAGCTAATAACACAGTGTTAAATGCAACTACACTAACAAATTACCCAGGAGAATACACTTATGTATTCCATGAAGCTGACACAAATGATGTTTGCCCTGATGGTACAGATACAGTAAAAATATTTTTCTCTAAAGAAAATCATACCACAATATTTACCGATCCAAGTTGTTTTGGTTCTGAAGATGGCTCTATTCAAATTATATCAGACGGTTCATTAGGAGCTGTTGAATATAGTTTTAATAATGGATTGAGTTTCTCACCAAACTCAGACTCATTATACCTAGGTTCTGGAATATATACTGTTATTTCACGAGATATTTTAGGATGTGAATTTGAATCTACTGATACCATAACAGACCCTTTAGAAATTATATTAACAGTAGGACCAGTATTACCTGATTCAACCGTTTGTGAAAATGGAACAGCTACTTTATATGCTTCTGCCATTAATGGAACCACTTATGATTTCCATTGGAATCACACAATAGATTTAGCAAGTACACAAAACATAAGCCCTTTAGCCGATTCAACTGTAACAGTATTTGCAGAAAGTGAATTAGGATGTATGTCAGACACTTTACCAATTACAGTACTGTTACACAGTCCTATTTCTTTAACAATTACAGCAAACGATTCTGTTTGCCCTGGTTATGATTCTGAAATGACAGTAGAAGCTATTGGTGGATTTCAAGGCTATAATTATGTTTGGACTGAAAATGGAGTTTCATATAATGATATAGATAGTCTAATCAATATGAACCCTACTGTTGAAACAGAATATTGTGTAACTGTTACTGATGGTTGCGAAACAACACCAAAAACAATTTGCTCTAAAGTAATCATGAGAGAAGTACCAATGCCATTGTTTACAACTGATACTATTGAAGGCTGTAACCCTTCAATTATTGCATTTTCAGACCTAACAGAAAATGGTTATTATTTAGCTGAAACTCAAACAGCTCAATTGAATTGGTTAGTTGATGGAACAGTTTATAACGATTCTTTATTTGATCATTTATTTGAAAATATTGGTGAATATGATGTACATTTAGAAGTGTATACTCAGTTTGGATGTCATAATACTATTTTAGCTGAAGAATACATTTCTATTCATGAAGTTCCTTCTGCTACATTTTATGCCATTTCAAATCCAACAACAATATTTAATACTGAAGTTGAAATGATAAATAATACGCAAGGTAATAACTTAACCTTCCAATGGAGTAATGTTGGTGGCATACCTACTTCATCAAACTCAGAATTTCCAATCGTATTATATCCAGAAGGTATTGCAGCAGACTATCCAGTTGAATTAATTGTAACTAATGAATTTAACTGTGTAGATGTAACTACTGATATTGTTCATATTATTTCTGATGTAATTATATATGCACCTAATGCATTTACACCTGACAATGACGATTTAAATAATGATTGGCGTGTCTACATTGATGGTATTAATATTAATGAATTCCATTTAATAATGTTTAACAGATGGGGTGAAGTTGTTTGGGAATCTTATGACCCAGAAGGTGTTTGGGATGGTACTTATGTAGGAAATAAAAACCAAGACGGTACTTACGTTTGGACTTTAATTGCCAAAGATGCCACGTCTGATAAGAAATATGAGTTTAAAGGACAAGTAACTATTATTAGATAGTAACTACTAAATTTATGATACAAAAAAGAGCAGTTTAATAAACTGCTCTTTTTTCGTTTTATATATGTATTTAGTCTGGAAATATTTTACCTGGATTTAATATGCCTTTAGGATCAAATACAGATTTTATCTGTTTCATTAAGTTAAGTTGAATTGCCGAAAAAGGAATTGTCATATATTCTTTTTGAACTAATCCAATACCGTGTTCTCCTGATATTGTTCCACCTAAGCTTACTGTTAAATTAAAAATCTCTTTAATTCCTTCTGAAAGTTCAGTATTCCATTTTTCATCAGACATGTCTCCTTTAATAATATTAACATGTAAGTTTCCATCTCCGGCATGACCATAGCATACAGATTTAAACCCGTATTTATCACCAATCACTTTTACACCAGATAAAAGCTTAGGCAACTCATATCTTGGCACTACTGTATCCTCTTCTTTATAAATAGATTGTGACTTTACAGCCTCTCCAACTTTACGTCTTAATTCCCATAATTTATCTTTTTGCGCTTGTGTGTCCGCGAAAAGAATTTCACCTGCATCAAATTGATCAACCACATTCATGATTGTTTCACAATTCTGCATCAAAACATCCTGATGATTTCCATCAACTTCAATCAATAAATGCGCTTGAACATGGTCTCCAATAACAATAGAATTATCATTAATAAAGTTAGCAGTCCAAATCAAAGCATCTCGTTCCATAAATTCTAATCCACTCGGTGTAACACCAGCTTTGAATATAGCAGAAACTGATTCACAAGCTTTTTCAGCAGAAGAAAAAGGCACCAGTAATAAATTATTATACTTTGGCAATGGAATAAGCTTTAAGACCGCTTTGGTAATAATACCTAAAGTACCTTCAGAACCAACCATTAATTGCGTTAGATTATACCCTGTTGTATTTTTCAGCGTATTAGCGCCAGTCCATATCACATCCCCATTAGCCAATACAACTTCTAAATTTAAAACATAATCCGAAGTCACACCATATTTAACAGCTTTTGGACCTCCAGAATTCTCAGCCAAATTTCCACCTATAGAACAAGATCCTTTACTTGCCGGGTCTGGTGGATAAAAAAGTCCTTTATTTTCTACTGCCTCTTGTAGCACTTGAACGATAACGGCAGGTTCTACAATAACTTGTAAATTGTCTTCATCAATTTTAATGATTTTATTAAACCTCTCCATTGATAAAGCAATACTATTTTGAGTTGGCAAAGCGCCTCCACTCAAACCTGTCCTTGCACCTTGGGGAGTGATTTTTAAATCATTTTCAAAACAATATTTTAAAACGCTAGATACTTCTTCTGTATTTTTTGGTTTTAAAACTATTGAAGGTGAAAATATTAAATCCTCAGTTTCATCATGAGAATAATCAACTAATTTTTCTTTATCAATGATGACGTATTGGTCTCCAATTAATGATTGAAAGAAATTGATTTGATTTGATTTCATTTGTAGGTTAGGTTAATACATAAAAAAAGCCCTCATTATAAAAAGAAAGCTTGAACTATTTTAAAATAAAAAATTAATACTAAATCAAGTTTTTTCCAGATTCTAAATCAGATGAAATAATAAATACCTTATCTAATTGTGAAATATTAATTAGCTTTTCAACGTTAGCTTGTAGTCCATTAATAATTAATTTACCACTAGAATCTTTACACAATCTGTTACCAATTAAAATAGCACTAAGACCTGAAGAATCACAATATTTTGTATGACTTAAATCTAAAATAATAGTATTAATTGAACTTTTATTAATCAAAACAAACTCTGCCTTTAACTCTGATGAATTAGATGAATCTAACTTCTCAACATTTGATGTAATAACAGAATAAGTATTGAAATTGGTTTTTGTAAAATTCATAATTGGTTTGTTGCTACATCAAATTTATTAAAATTTTAGTTAAAAGCGACAAAGTGGTCAATTAAAATTTCATAAATTCGCATCAAAACAATAAAGATGGCTAGAATAATTCCTTTTAAAGCAATAAGACCGACAAGAGACAAAGCTCAATTAGTCACATCACGACCATATTATGCCTATACTCAATTAATGCTAGATGCTAAGTTAAAAGGAAACCCTTATAGTTTTATACACATCATCAACCCAGAATTTGAAGAAGAGGACAAAACTGAACCAAATACACCAGAGCGTTTTCAAAAAGTTAGAAACAAATTCGAAGAGTTTGAACGTCAAGGTATCTTTATGCATGAAGAAAGACCATCTCTTTATATTTATAAAAAAACAACTGATACACATGAGTTTCTGGGTGTTATTGGAGGTGCATCTATAGATGAATATACGAATGGGAAAATTAAAAAACACGAACAAACCATAACAGAAAGAGAAACTACATTTAGTAATTATTTAAAAGTTGTTGAATTTAATGCTGAGCCAGTTTTATTATTTCATGACAACAGAGAAAAATTAAATAATTTATTTCTAAAATACACTTTTGATAGACCTGAGTATGAGTTTACAACGACAGACAAAGCTAAACATGAATTGTGGGTAATATCAGAACCAACACAAATTAATGAGATCCAAAAAGTATATGACACCATTGATGATATTTATATCGCAGATGGTCATCACCGTTCAGCATCATCAGCTAGATTTTATAATGACAGTGAAAACAAAACTGATTTAAAGGCGCATTTTTTAGCTTACTTTATTTCTTCTGAACGTTTAAGAATATTAGATTATAACAGATTAGTTAAAACCACAAATAATTTAAATACTACCGAATTAATAAACCAAATAGAAAACTCTTTTATCATAACTGAAGTTAATTCTGAAGATATTCACTCAAGAGGTCTGCATAATTTATTAATGTATATTGATGAAGTATGGTATAATTTACAAGCAAAAGAAGAAATTATCAATAGAGATAACCCTGTTGAAAGTTTGGATACTTTTATACTAAGTAAATATATTTTAAAGCCAATTTTAGGTATTAAATCTTTACAATCATCAGAGGATATTAATTTTATTAGTGGAAGCAAAGGATTAAAAGGAATTTCAGAAAGCGTAGATTTAGGCAAGCATAAAATCGGTTTTGGATTATATCCTGTTTCTCCAAAACAATTAAAAGATGTTGCTGATGCAAATTTAATTATGCCCCCAAAATCTACATGGATTGAACCAAAGATGAGAAGTGGTTTAATTATTTATCCATTAAACGATTAATTTATGTCGATTCAAGATAATTTAGCAAAAATAAAATCTACAATTCCTAACAATGTAACATTGGTTGCTGTTTCTAAAACAAAGCCAAACAGTATGATTCAAGAATGCTATGACTTTAACCAACGTCATTTTGGAGAAAATAAAGTACAGGATTTAGTTGACAAACACACTACCCTACCTAAAGACATTAAATGGCATTTTATTGGCCATCTACAAACAAATAAAGTAAAATTCATTGCCCCATTTGTTCATTTAATTCATGCGGTTGACAGTATTAAATTATTGAAGGAAATAAATAAACAAGCCTTAAAGAATAATAGAATAATAAACGTACTCTTACAATTTCACATTGCAAAAGAAGAATCAAAATTTGGTTTAAATAAGGACAGTAGTTTAGAATTATTGCATTCGGAAGTATACGCATTAATGAAAAACATAAATATTGTAGGCGTAATGGGAATGGCAACTTTTACTGATAATGAAAACCAAATAAAAACTGAATTCAAAACTTTAGTGAGTCACTTCAATGATTTAAACACAACAGAACTTTCTAATTCAGAAACATTTACAGAAATCTCAATGGGAATGAGTGGTGATTATAAAATTGCCATAGATGAAGGAAGTACTATGGTTAGAGTTGGAAGTTCAATTTTTGGCAGCAGGTAACTCTCAAATGATGAACATTAGAGTCAGTTTTACTTAATCTAAACCTATTTCAGACTTTAATAGCTCAATTTTAGTGTTGTGTTTTTTAATTTCAATTTCAGTAGCTGAAAGAAATTTATGCTGTTGTAAACGGTTTAATTTTTCAATTTTTTCATTTAACACCTTTGTTCCATCAGTAAAAAATAATTTTGAAAACTGCTCAAAAATATAATCAATTGCCATTTGATTTGGGTGAACTAGGTCTGCATTATAAAAACGGTAATCTCTTAAATCATCCATTTGTATTTCATAAGACGGGAAGTAAATCACATTTTGCTTAAAGTCATCTGACAAAGCCTTACAAAGTAATAATAACACCGATTTTGATTGATTATTTTCAACTATCCCATCTTTAATATGTCGCACAGGACTTACTGTTAGAACAATTTTAATTGTTGGGTTAGACTTAATTATTTCTTTAATTAACTTGACATAAACGGCTGTAATATCATTTAAATCTAAAAGTTCTTTTGTAAAACTTGATTGCGGTACTTTTTGACAGTTCGCTACGATTTTATTCGCCTCAATTAAACGGTAAACCCAAGCCGTACCAAAAGTTAAGAACAAATAATTAGAATTTACTAATTGACCTTTAACCGTTTTGTTTTCAATATCAACTTTTTTTATAAAGTCATTATAGGTAATGGCGTTAAATTTTGAATGAAAATCATAAGATTTAAAAATATGATTATGTTCTAAGACATCACATTCGTCCTCTAACTGAATTGGGTGCTTTAGTCCATTATTCAATATTTTAGCCATTGAATAGGGATTAAAAATAATACCAAATGGATTAACATTAATATTGAACTTTAAATTTGATAATTTAACACCTATATTTTCAACGAAACAAGAGCCAATTGCTAAAATTGAGTCAGAATGCGTAAGGTCATGACTTTGCTTATCAAATTTTAATTCGGTTCTAAATTTCATTTTCAAATAATGTTTCTAATTGTTTTTTAAAATCTAATTTCTCACTTACTAAGTTTAATTTACTGTTTTTAATAGTCAAAATACCATCACAAAATTGTTCAATTAAATCAATATTATGCGTTGAAAAAATTATTAATTTTTCTTGAGAGACGCGCGCTAGAATTTTTACAATTTTTTTTCTATTCACAACATCTAAAAAAGCGGTTGGCTCATCTAGTAATATTATTTTAGTGTCCTGAACTAAAGCTCTCCCAATCATTATTAATTGCTTTTCACCATCACTCAACACAGAAAACTTTTTATTTATTAATGGTTCTAATTCTAACAACTTAATTATTTCGGCTACTTTAACTTTATCACTACTCCTTACCTTAGAGAACAATCCTTGATATGGAATTCTTCCTAAATACAAAATATCAATTGCTGTGTGATTACCAAAAATTTCAGTCTTAGAAAATACCACGGCAACATTTTTAGCCATTTGCTGTGGTGAAAATGATTTTTGTTTTTTATTGTTAATACTAAATTCACCTTCAAAATTAGTATTCACACCAGACAAGGCTGTTAAAAAAGTAGATTTACCAGCTCCGTTCCGACCAACTAAAGCCCATAAACCAGAAATTAATTCCAATTTATCAACTGTTAGTTTAGGCTTTTCATTTCCTAAAAATAATTTTATGTTTTCTGCAACTATCAATTATAACGCTTCTAAAAATTTCATGGTATCCACACCATCAGCATAATCATTTAACCCTGGACATTGCGCAACTCCAAAAGGAATATAATCCTGCCCAACAATGGCTTGTAAATCATTTTTATTTGTTTCTAAATACTTATTTAACGCTTCTTGCGACTCATATCTTTCATAAAACAAAACCCCTAATGGAGAATGTAATGCTTTATCTTCTTTCAAAAGAATAAAGTTATTATCTAAAATTTGATCTAAGTTCATTAAGTACACCGCTTTATTATAATCATAATTATTTGCATACTTATTATGATTTACAACTTCACCGTAGTCAACAATAGCTTCAAAAAATCTATCGATCAGAAAATCTTTTGGTATTAATATTTTTGATACATTTCTACAACCTAATCCAAAATAAGTAAAAATATCTTTACCTATAACAGATAATTGTTCTTTAGTCTCAGTCCCATTAATAATTCCAATAGATGTTCTATTTTTTCGAATGATATGAGGATATTTTCCAAAGTAAGTTTCAAAATACATTGCTGAATTATCACTCCCTGTTGCGATTACTGCATCAAACTTAGGCAATCTATTTTCAGTAAATTCAATAATATCTTTAATTTCAGGATTGAATAAAGACAAAACTTTAATGATTGCAGGTAATAATACTTTATCATCTGAAGATAATTTACAAACTACATTATGTCCACTTAAAAATACTGAAATCATATCATGAAAACCTACCATAGGTATGTTGCCAGCCATGATGATAGCCACTTTCTTTGGTTTATCTACAGTAAATGAATACTGACTTAACCACCCCGTTAACTCGCTAACTGTCAACCAACTTGACACACCTTTAAAAGCTTCTAAAACGGACTCTTTTGTGAACCATTGATTTTGAGTTTTAGCAACTAAAACACTATAAACCAATTGTTCATATTCGTCTTTATTGATACCTAAATCATAATCAGACCATTCCTTTTCTTCACTTATATTATTTAAAATCAGTTTTAACTTAGATAATATTTCAATTCTTTCTTTTCTATTCATTAAAGATGTTTTACCTTTGCAAAGTTAATTAAAAAGTGTAAAGATGGCAATTATAATAACTGATGAATGTATAAATTGTGGAGCATGCGAGCCAGAGTGCCCAAACAATGCAATTTATGAAGGTGGTGCAGAATGGAGAATGTCTGAAGGGACGTCTTTAAAAGGTAATATTACCTTGCCCAACGGGAACAAATATGATGCAGATGCAGACAACGAAGCTGTTGATATGGATGTGTATTTTATTGCGCCTGATAAATGTACAGAATGTAAAGGATTTCATGATGAACCTCAATGTGCGGCTGTTTGCCCTGTTGATTGTTGTATTGATGATGAAGATATAGTCGAAACTGAAGAAGAATGTTTAGCTAAAAAAGACTTTTTACATTTATAATAAATTTAATTATTAAATTTGGTACTCATTAGTGTAATGCTAATGAGTTTTTTTATGCTTTATATACATATTTAGCGAAAACAATAAATAACACCAATGAAAGACAACCGTAAAAGAGTTGAAGTTTGCTTCACACCTGCCCTATTCGATTTATATAAAGAAGAATTTGATATTATTGTAGTGATAGATGTTTTAAGAGCGACTTCTGCAATTTGTGCAGCATTTCATAATGGTGTTGAAGCTTTAATTCCTGTATCAAGTATTGAAACAGCAAAAGAATATCAAGCAAAAGGATATTTAGTTGGTGCAGAGCGTGAAGGGAAAATTGTTGAAGGTTTCGACTTTGGAAATTCACCCTACTCTTATATGATTCCTGAAGTAAAAGGACAAACAGTTGTTTTAAGTACAACTAACGGTACCAAGTCAATAAACATTGCAAAAACTGCAGAAACAGTTGTAATTGGAGCATTATCAAATATTGATGTTTTAAACGATTGGTTAATTAAACAAAATAAAAATGTATTATGTTTATGTTCTGGATGGAAGGATAGATTCAATTTAGAAGATACAATTTGTGCTGGTGCAATAGTTGAAAAATTAATGGAAACTGGGAATTTCATGTCTGATGATGACAGTTCTGTCGCTTCAAAATATTTATATCTAAGTGCGAAAGAAAATATATTTGGCTATTTAAAAGCTTCAGCTCACCGTAGAAGACTTAAGAAGTTAGATTTGAATAGGGACATTAAATTTTGTTTAACTGCTAACACAACACCTGTAATTCCTTTATTGAGAGGAGATAAACTAATAAATGTATTAAAATAATATACTTAAATTTTAAACCGCTAATTAATCAACATCTACAACATTAGCGTCCTAATTCGATAGCTATCGGATAAAATTTTACTTATATATTCTTTTCAACTTTTGTCACTTTTTTCTTGATAAAAAAGTAACGAAAAAATCAAGTTCTGCACTTTCATTTTTATGTTTATTAGCAAAACATTTCACTATGTCAATAAAACTCGGAAACACCATCTATGATTTTTTTAAAAAAAATCAATGGCTGACCTCAAACAGTATTGACATTTAACGCTACATTTTTTTGATAAACACTAAAAAATTAAACTGATGAACACTATCCCTATACAATAACTTACCACTTTAACAAAGATCAATAATAAGTTTACAAAATAAATTTTAAAACATTGTAGGACGGGATTGACACTAAATTTTAAGCCGCTAATTAATCAACATCTACAACATTAGCGTCTCGACCAAAACTTTCAATACCATCTTCAGTAACAATATATGTTTTTTGAATGCCTGCTTCTCTTGAAAATAATATTTCAAAATCAAACTGCTGTTCAACCCTCATAATTAAATTAACAAATTTTGGTTTAAGATCTGAATGCAATGAAACATTACATTTTGGACAAGAAAAATTAATTATTTCATTTTTTTCAAATTCTATCTTAGGGTAATGATGAAAATTATAATTACCAAATGAAGTCGACAAGTGAATTTCTCCACAATTTCCATTTGAACGTGTTGTATTTAAAAGGATAACACTTTCAGAATCTAGTTGACTTTTACAGTTGGGACAGTAAAAATTATATTTTTCAAAAGTCATAATTAAGGGTTTATGTCTTAATATAATGATTTTCAACGGATAAAGCACTATGTATTTGAATAAAAATATAAACAATCTATAATTTCATCTTATTTTAAATCCTGAAAAATAGACTTAATTTCATTTAAAATAACAGCCGTAGCTCCCCATACTTTCCTATCATTTAAAATAAAACAAGGTATATCCTTCATGTCTATCCCTTTGTGATCTTTTATGGTTTGTAATTGTTTACTCTCTGGACTTAATAATTCATTAATTGAGAAATAAAATACAGATTTCACTTCTGCTTTAGACAGGCTTAATTCAAAATCATTATCAATTAAACCAATATATGGCTGCACTAAAAAGTTACTCACGGGAATATATACCTCTGTTAGTTTACCTAGTACATTAATTGAATAATTTGGAATGCCTATTTCTTCATGTGTTTCACGCAATGCTGTTTCTTCTAAATCTAAATCTTCTAAATCTTTTTTTCCTCCAGGAAAACTTACTTGTCCTGAGTGCTTTCCTCCATCTTCGGTTCTTTCCATTAACAAACCATATGACTTATTATGCTCTTCAAAAAACAAACACATAACAGCAGACTGTTTAGCGTCTTTATATTTAGATTTATAATTACTACTTGGTAGTCTAAATGGAATCATTTCCACATGAGATTGCTCTCCGGGTAAATTATTTAAACCTACTTTTAATAATTCTTTCCAATTTTCTAAACGCATAATGTAAAATTAATAAATTTTATGAGTTTTTCAATTAGATTTTGTTATTCAACCGGTTAACTTTGTAAAAAAAACTAAATGTTTAGAAACCTTGCTTCATTATTAATTTTCATTACACTACTTGCGTCTTTTGAAACGTATGTCTATTTCTCGATAAAACATTATTATCAAAAAAATAAAAGTAAAGGTCGGTCAATAGTTAAGTCTGCTTATTTTGTATTATTAATACTATCCTCTATTTCAATATTAGTAATGGCAGTATGGGGTAATGACATAAAAATAAATATTCTGAACTTTTTTATTGCTACAGTTTTTATCAATTTACTTTCAAAATTATTATATATTCCCTTCTTAATAGTTGATGATTTAAGGCGCTTTTTTATTTATCTAAAGCGTAAATCTCTGCCTTCAAAGGTGGCGGTTAAAAATGGAATTTCTAGATCTGATTTTTTAACTAAAATGGGAATAGCAGTAGCCACAGTTCCTGCGTTATCGCTACCGTTTGGAATGATTTACGGACCATACAACTATACTTTACACCGTAAAAAAGTGAAATCACCTAATTTACCGAAAGCATTTCATGGTTTAAAAATAGCGCAACTGTCCGATATTCATGTGGGGAGTTTTTATGACAAAGCAGCAGTAAAAAGAGGCGTAGAATTATTGATGGCTCAAAAACCTGACGTAGTATTTTTTACTGGCGACATTGTAAATGACCAAGCAACTGAAATGGATAATTACTATGATGTGTTTTCAAAAGTAACTGCACCAATGGGCGTTTATTCAGTTTTAGGTAATCATGATTATGGAGACTATCACAAATGGAATTCTGAAGCCGAAAAATTAGAGAATTTTGAAAACATAAAAGCCATTCATAAAAAATTAGGTTGGAACTTACTATTGGATGAACATATTTATCTTGAAAAAGATAACGAAAAAATTGCAGTTATTGGAGTAGAAAATTGGGGGAAAGGCTTTCATCAAATCGGTGACATGTCAAAAGCAGCATCAAACTGCCATGCACCTTATAAAATACTTTTATCTCATGACCCAACACATTGGGATGAACAAGTTAGAAAAGAGTATAAAGACATAGATTTAACTTTAGCTGGCCATACACATGGCGCTCAAATGGGAATTGAAACACATGGATTCAAGTGGAGCCCTATTTCTTTACGCTATAATAAATGGGCTGGTCTTTATAAAGAAGACAATCAGTATCTATATGTCAACCGTGGTTTTGGGTTTTTAGCCTATCCTGGGAGAATAGGTATTTGGCCTGAAGTAACTATTTTAGAATTAGAAAGTTAATTTAGCGTCCTACCTTTTAAACCCGTTAATACAGTCACTAAAATAACAACACTAATTGAACTTAACGGCATTAATATAGCTGCCACTAAAGGTTGTAAATTACCTGTAACAGCAAAAGACAAGCCTACCATATTGTACAATAAAGAGAATACATAACTCCATTTTACCACATTCATATTATACTTTGAAAAATTAATATACTCAGGTAAATGCGTTAATTTATCGCCATTAATTATGGCATCAGAAGATGGTGAAAAAGAATACACATCATCAACAACAGAAATACCTAAATCAGATTGCTGTAGAGCACCAGCATCATTAAGCCCATCACCTAACATCATTACTTTTTTGTTTTGACCTTGTATATTTCTGATATACTCTAGTTTACTTTCTGGTTTTTGATTAAAAGTAATCTCAGACCCTTCAGGTAATAGTTTCAATAATTTTTCTCTTTCAGAATCGTTATCTCCAGATAGAATATGAATTTTAGATTTTTTTGATAATTTATAGAACATAGCCTTCAATCCATTTCTATAGATGTTTTCAAAAATATAAGCACCTAAAACTACATCATTTTTGGAGATATAAACTCTTGTTTTATGATCACTCACTTTTGTGCCAACCCAATCTTTGTGACCCACTCTCCATTTGTCAGAATGATGAATTACCTCAATACCTTTTCCAGAAATCTCACTAAAACTATCGAAATTAACCCCATGACTCGACTTTAAATAAGATGAGATTTGACGACTTAATGGATGAGACGAATTATTAGTAATTTGTTGAATTACGTTTTCATCTTCTTCTAACAACACCTCACCATCCCACACCACTTTTGATTGATTATTGAATGTTAAAGTACCTGTTTTATCAAAGACAACATCTGTAATTCCTACCATAGGTTCAATGACATTAATAGATCTTAAATACACGCCTTTTCTACCAAAAATCCTAATCCCATTCCCATACGTAAATGGAACAGACAAAGCTATAGCGCAAGGACAAGCCACAATCAAAATAGACACCACAATAAACGTAGCTTGACCACTATCAATAAAAGTCCAAACAACACCTGCTATAAAAGCAACGGCTATTAAACCAACAGTAAAACGCCTACTAATCATATCTGATAGCGTTTCATTTTCTGATTTTTTATCGAAAATAGGATTATTCCATAATTGTGTTAAATAGGAGTTTTCAATTTTTTTAACCACCTCAACCTCTATCGACTCACCCTTTTGTTTTCCACCTGCAAACAGTTTATCTCCTGATTTTTTTTCAATAGCTAATGATTCTCCTGTTACAAAGCTATAATCAATGTTTCCATCTCCTTTTACTAAAATGGAATCAGATGGAATTAATTCATTGTTTCTAATTAATAATCGATCACCAATATTAACCGATTTCAAAGCCATAATTTCTTCAACTCCATTTGTAATTTTACTCACTGCAATGGGAAAATAGGATTTATAATCACGTTCAAAATTTATAGCTGAATACGTTTGATTTTGAAACCATTTACCGATTAATAAAAAGAAAATTAAACCTATAAATGAATCAAAATAACCTGCTCCTGTATTTAGAATAACTTCATATAATGAACGTAAATACAAAGCGAAAATACCTATAGAGATAGGTACATCAATATTAATACGTTTATTTCTTAATGACTTATAAGCTGACACAATATAATCTTTAGCACCATAAATTAACACAGGAATTGAAAATGCTAAATTCAAATAATTAAACGTACTCACAAAATCCTTAAATTGTTGCCCAATACCAAAATACTCAGGAAAACTAAGCAACATTACATTACCAAAGCAAAAACCGACTAACCCTATTTTAAACAGTAACTTTTTATTTGATTTTGAAGTATTTGACTTATCATAATCTTCTAACGTAATTGAAGGTGGATAACCAATTGAAGCTAATAATTCAGCCAGTTCTTTTAATGAAATAATGGATTCGTTAAATGTAATCTCAGCTTCTTTTTTTGCAAAAAACACTTGACTTGAAATGACACCTTCTCTTAATTTATCTAATCTTTCTAATAACCACAAACAAGAACTACAGTGGATTTGAGGTAAAAATAATTTAATCTTTATTGTATTTCCTTCCTGGAAAGAAATTAATTTTTCTTTAAATTCTGGTAAATCTAAAAAGTTATATTTTCCTTTAAAATTCTTATTTGCTTTAATTCCTGGATTTTGTTCCTCAATATTGTAATATGAATTTAATGAATTTACATTCAAAATATCATAAACAGTTTTACACCCTTCACAGCAAAATAATTTATTATCAAAATTAATTTCCTCTTCACAACTACTGCCACAATGATAACAATTTTCCATTTTTTTAATAAATATCACACAAAGTTAAGATGTATTTTGTAATTTTAGACTGTTAAAAATCATAATTAACTTTTATGCCAAAATTTTTAGAATTTGAAAATAATCATGACTTTCTTGAAATACTTTTTAAGAGTATTGAAGAAGGTTTAATAATAACGACTAAAGAACGTGATATTGTTTATGTTAACAAAAGAGCTTTGGAATTGTTTGATTTTGAATATGCTGAATTAGTAGGCGAAAAAATTGAACTTTTGATTCCTATGAAATACCATGGCAACCATTCAAAGCATGTTGAAAACTATGCTAAAAAGCCAGAAAGAAAAAGAATGGGAGCTGGAAGAGTTTTAGAAGCTCAAAAAAAAGACGGTTCAACATTTTTTTCTGAAATTAGTTTGAACCATATTGACATTAAAGATAAAAAATATTTTGTAGCCTTAATCACAGACGTATCTAAACGAGTTGAAGCTGAAAATAAAATTAAAGAGTTAAATACTAAATTAGAAGAAAAGGTTAGTATTAGAACTAAGGAATTAGAAAAAAGTAAATTACTCTATACAGCGGTTGCTCAAAACTTTCCAAACGGAACAATTAACGTTTTTGATAAAAATTTAAATTACATTTTTGCTGAAGGAAAAGAATTACTTAAATATGGTGTAACATCTAAAAAACTGATAGGTACTTCATATTTAGAAAGATTACCTAAAGGGATAAGACAAAATATTAATACAAAATTACAAAAGGTATTTGAAGGTGAAAAAGTTGAGTTTGAAATTCAAATTGAATCCAATTTCTTTTCATTAAGCGCAGTCCCCTTATTCAATAGTTTAAGTGTAATTGATTCAATTTTAGTAGTTGAAACTAATATTACAACACAAAAAAGATCATCACAAAAATTAAAAGATTCTTTAATTAAAGAAAAGGAAATAAATGAAATGAAATCAAACTTTGTTTCAATGGCTTCGCATGAATTTAGAACGCCCTTAAGTACAATCCTATCTTCTGTTTCAATAATTAGCACCTACATTAAAAAAGGGAAATTAGACGGCACAGAAAAACATATTAAAAGAATCAAAAATTCAGTTAATGGGTTAACAAGTATATTAAATGACTTTTTATCGACAGACAAACTAGAAAGTAAGAAAGTTGAGGCTAATTTGACAATTTTTAATTATTCTACTTTCAAAAAAGATATTACAGAAGAACTGCAAGCCTTGTGTAAACAAGATCAAACCATAATCTCGTCCATTAATAAAGAACATATAGAAGTTAAAACTGACCAAAACATAATAAAAAACATTTTATATAACTTAGTTTCTAATGCTATAAAATATTCAGAGGAAGATCAAGACATTATAATTAATTCTGTTATTGAGAAAAACGAATTAACAATTGAAGTCTTAGATTTTGGAATTGGAATTCCCGAAAATGAGCAGAAAAATTTATTTAATCGATTTTTTAGAGCAAAAAACACTGTAAACATAAAAGGAACAGGCTTAGGACTAAATATTGTTCAAAGTTATTTAGATTTATTACATGGAAGTATTACATTTGATAGTGAAGAAAATAGTGGCACACGTTTTACTGTAAAAATACCCCTAGAACTATGAGTAAAATTGTATTAATTGAAGATAATAATGAAATGCGTGAGAATATTAAAGAAATTCTCGAATTAGCAGATTACACAGTTTTTGAAGCTGAAAATGGCAAAAAAGGTGTAGAACTCATCAAAAGTAAGTTACCTGACTTAATTCTTTGCGACATCATGATGCCTGAACTTGACGGTTATGGTGTTTTATATATGGTTAGTAAAAATATTAAAACAGCATCAATTCCATTTATATTTTTAACTGCTAAAACAGAAAAAGAAGATTTTAGAAAAGGGATGAATATGGGAGCTGATGACTACATCACTAAACCATTTGACGACACTGAACTTTTAGACTCAATTGAAAGAAGACTAAATAGAATCAAGCAATTTTCAGATGAAGCAGAGCTAACATCTAATAGTTTACATACATTTATCAATAACGCTAAAGGTATAGAAGAACTTGAGAAAATGTCTCTTGAAAAGAGAACCAAAAAATTCAACAAAAAAGACACAGTTTATTTTGAAGGTGATTTCCCTAACTTTTTATACTTCTTAACTTCAGGAAAGATTAAAACCTTTAAGATGAATAAAGATGGTAAAGAGTTTGTAACAAATTTATATAAAGCTGGAGATTTTCTTGGTTATAAATCGTTAATAAATGAATTAGCATATGAAGAATCTGCAACGGCATTAGAAGCAACTGAAATTAGCTTAATTCCTAAAGAAGATTTTTTACACCTTTTATATTCATCTAAAGAAGTGTCTCATAAGTTTATTAAAATGTTAGCTGGTTCAATTGACACCAAGCAACAGGAATTATTAAACTTAGCTTACGATACTGTTAGAAAAAGAGTTGCTGATTCTTTATTAAAATTAGAAGCTAAGTACAATACTGAAGGTGAAGAAAATTTTAGTATCGCCATTTCAAGAGATGATTTAGCTTCAATTGTTGGAACAGCTACAGAATCTGTTATTAGAACATTATCAGAATTTAAACATGATGGTTTTATTTCTATTAAAGGCTCTAGTATCACAATATTAGACTCCGAAAAATTAAAAAACTTTAGGTTTTAAAAAATGAACTATTCCTTTTTACAAAAAACAGTGACCCTATCACTAATCGTAACATCTTTTTTTGCTTGTGGCAATTTGGAAAGAAGTACTGTAGATGTGTTAGAGAACCCACCATTGACAATTGAACAGTACTTGAGTGACAATAACATTCAAAATGCTATTGAAACAAAAGAAGGTATCTATATTCAAATTGAAAAAGAAGGGACAACTGAAAAACCTAGAGTGAGTAGTAAGGTAACCATTCATTATAAAGGGTATCTATTAGACCATACTGTTTTTGACCAAACTGAAGGAGAAGCAAGAACGTATCCTTTAGGCGCTTTAATTGCGGGTTGGCAAATTGGTATTCCTTACATAGGTAAAGGTGGAAAATGTAAACTAATTATACCGCCACACCTTGGCTATGGGTCCAATGATGTTGGTCCAATTCCTGGGAATTCAATATTAGTATTTGATATTGAATTAGAAGATTTTAACTAAAAATAAATAACCTATTTAAACCTGACAATTCCTAATTGTCAGGTTTTTTTATTTCCAACAGCTTCCTTATTTGACAATAAATTAGACGGTTTTTAGTTAAAAAAATAAACTTACATCACATAGATAGACTTATCCTTTACGTCTGTCATCACAAACGAACTTTGTATAAGCGCTATATATTCTATACTAGATAATTTATTGATAAGTAAATCTTGATAAGCTTTCATATCGGACACAGCAATTTTAAGTAAATAATCAAAAGTTCCTGTGGTATGAAAACATTCTACGACATCATCAATTCCTCTAATTTTAGCTTCAAACTTTTTCAGTAAAGGTTTAGAGTGTGCTTTAAGAGAAACTGTACAAAAAGCAACCAATGATTTACCAATCTTATCTCTATTAAGTTTAGCAACATAAGCTTCAATAATGCCAGTTCTTTCCATTCTTTTAATCCTTTCATAGGTTGCAGTAAGAGACAATCCAACCTTATCAGCAATCTCCTTTTTATGTAAACTACAATCATTTTGAATTATACCCAAAATCTTTCTATCTATGCTATCTAATTTCTCCATACGGTTATAGTATCCTTTTAAGTAAAGTAATCATCAGTAAAATGTAATAAAAATTACCAAAGCACAAATAAACAATAATAAAATCTAATTTAATCCAATAATTATGTTTTAATACTTAAAAAATGTAATTTTGACCGATATAAAATTTATAAAATAAAACGGTCTTATGAGTAAAGATATTTTAATTGCAGGTGGCGGGTTTTCAGGACTATACAGTGCTATGAAACTAAGTGAAGAGGGACACAAAATAACTTTAATTGAAGCATCTCCTGATAGATGGGGAGGAAGAATGGAAACTTCTGTGATGAATGGGTTTGTTTTGGAATGGGGTCCAATGCGTTTTGAAACAAAACTTCAACCAAAATTTGGAAAATTAATTGATGATTTAGGTATTGAATTACTTCCGTTTACTGGTCCTAAAGCTTACCCTTCAAGATACCCTCAATATGACTTGCCTTTGCAAGAACAAAACCTGAATTCTTTAGAACTTTTGAAGCGTGGTGTATTGCTTATAATGAGTAGAAAATTGAATGATCCACTTGATTTTGGATGTCAAAATTGGATAGACAGCCTAACAGAAACTGATTACCGTAGTATGCGAAAAAACGCTACTCTTAATGGTAAAACGTTGTGGAAAATTGGATTTTGGAATGCATTAGGAGAAGAAAACGTTTTGAGTCATCAAGCTTTAATGAAAATTAGAGATACCGGAACTTTTTACCATATGATTCCAGATAACTTGAATGCTATTGAATGGACTATCTGGTGGTTAAGAGCCTTTAAATCTGACGGGCAAATATTGTCTACAATAAAAAAAGGAACAGATGAAATCACTGTTCAAATGCTGAATGTATTAAAATCACGTGATAATGTGACGTTAATTAATCATGCACGTATTACTGAATTTAAAGGAATTGACGAAAAAATTTTAGCAACCTATACTGTAAACGGAGTTAAAAATGAAAAGATAATTGATCACCTTGTTTTAGCATTACCTCAATACCCTTTGAAAAAATTAGAAAGATCTTTACCTGTAACTATTCAAGAGGATTTAGATTCAGTAAATGGATTTTCAATGACAAAAATATTTTTTGTTTTAGATAAGCCTTGGTGGGGTTCACAACAAGCCTCACAGTCAAGAGCAAACAGAATGCCCACTAGAGAAGTTCATTACTATAGAAGACCTGAAGGTGAAGATACAGATGGACATGGAATGGTTTTATTGTACACTGACAAACCTGCAACTGAGTTTTGGAACTACTATATTGAAAACAAAAAAACACACGATAGAGCTGAAGTCAATAACAATGATGAAATAAAAATTCAATTTGCTAAATACTTTTCAAAAGAAATATACAGGTCAATCCAAGGAAACGATATTAATTCTAAAGAAGGTTTAAACCTTACAAAAGAAGCAATAACGTCATATTATTCAATGACTTTAGAAGAAATTAAGGAAGACATTTTAAAATCCGTAATTTCATACGGAATCAGAGATTGGTCATGTGCACCTTACGGGGCAGGAAACCATTGCTGGCGTCCAGGTGTAAAATCTTGGGAGGTACAAGAAAAGTTTAAAGCTTTTTCTTTAAATAACGGCTTAAAAAATGTTCATATTGTAGGTGAAGCTTATTCTGATTATACTGGCTTTATTGAAGGTGCTATTAATGCTTCAGATTGGGCATTAGAAGAAATATTAAAAAGTAAATAAATTCAATTTATAAAGAGAGTCAATCAGCGAATAAAAATAGATACTTACTAATTTTATTCGCTGATTTTGACTCTTGAATTACTACTTCAAAACTGTTAAAATTAATTGGATAATTTATGGCACAATAAATGCTAAATTTGTTGTTAAGTTTTAAAACACTGATGCTATGAAAATTTTTAAATTGATGCTAATCATTATCATCTTAACTCCATTTAATTTATTATTTGGACAAACAGATGATTCAAACTTTTTAAAGGATTATAAAGCGCCAGACTTTAAACTTAAGCGGTTTGATATTGATTTTTCTAGTCATGGTACAGGTTATCAAAACCAAACATCAATTAAGGGAAATTTACGTTTTAATTACCAGAGTATTCTAAACAATCAAAGTGTACAAAGTAGACATAACTTATATAATCACAATCAATTTAATTATAGTGAAGTAAAAGATAATAGTTTGTACCAAAATAATTTTCACACTACTATTAGAAATAACTATAAACGTAGAAATTACATTACTAAGAAATTGTTCTACGGTATTAGTGACCTATCTTTAATCTCAATACAATCAAATTATAAAAGTGATTCTGGATTTATTCAAGATGATATATATACACTGTTAATCTTAAATCCTGGCTTGTCTATTGGAATTGGTAGAGTTGAATTTGTCAATTACGCTAGACAATCGGAAAACATAACTAGAATGCTTCAAAAATCAACTTTTTCTACTACTAAATTAAGTTCTATTCAAAAAACTGAACTGGCAAACAAAATTGCTACAATTCAAAATAGAAGATTTTTTGATACAAGATTAAACAGAATCTATCAAATAGAATCTATTGATTCAGTTTTGAGAGGTATGGACATAATCTCCGATCATGGCATTCGCTATTTTGCAGAATTATCGGATGCTTTCTTTTACAGTTTTCGTAAGCAAAGGTTAAGTGGTAACCGAATCGAATTCATTTTAAATAACAAATTACATTTTAATAAAGAGAACACAACTTATGCTGCTATATCTTATGAATTGTATTTACCTTTATCTTATAAAGTACAACACGACTTTGAGGGGGCTTTAATTGGATCATATACACCAAAAGACAATTCTGATAATGCTAATATATACCTTAACTATACATACAAATTTGGTTTTTATCCAAATACAAGAACCTACATTGGTGCAAATATAGGCGGTTCGAAAAACATATTAAAACCCGATTTCAGTTTTAACACAGGTGTTCAATTATCTTATTATATATCTCCAAAATTTAGAGTCAATCTAAATGGAAGATTTGTAATGAATGAAGGAAGCGCATACCACTCTTACTCGAATATTCTTTACAATGATTTTTCCATTGGTCAAAGTATTCCAAAAAGTTATATATTCAACATAGGAGTTAATTACGCTATTTTTTAATAAAGTAAACCCTATAACTATATTATGATTTAGGGATTAAGATCTCAAGAAAATGTTGACGCACTTTACTAATCAATTGAATAAATCAATTAACTTTATGCTTTTGATTTAAATACTGAAAATTATGGCAAAATTATTAATCATAGATGATGAAGCAAGCATCCGTAGAACTTTAAAAGAAATTTTAGAATTTGAAGATTATACAGTTGATGTAGCTGAAGATGGGATTAAAGGTTTAGCCGCTGCTAAAAAAACAACTTATGATGCCATTTTTTGTGACATTAAGATGCCTCAAATGGATGGGTTAGAAGTTTTAGAAAACTTAAAAGCGGATGGTATACCCACTCCAATGATTATGATTTCAGGTCATGGTAATATTGAAACAGCAGTAGATTCTATTAGAAAAGGGGCTTACGATTTTATTGAAAAGCCTTTAGACTTAAATAGAATTTTAGTGACTATAAAAAATGCTTTAGATAAAACAAACTTAGTAGAAGAAACGGTAGTTTTAAAAAAGCAAGTTAAAAAGCTAGGTAAATCAAATACAATCATTGGTAATTCGCCTGCTATAGGTGAAATTAATGCCATGATTGAAAAGGTAGCTGCTTCTGACGCTAGAGTATTAATAACTGGACCTAATGGATCTGGGAAGGAATTAGTTGCCCGTCAATTACACGAGCAATCTAACAGAAAAAAAGCGCCATTTATTGAAGTTAATTGTGCTGCTATACCTTCTGAATTGATTGAGTCAGAATTATTTGGTCATGAAAAAGGGGCTTTTACATCTGCCAATAAAATGCGAAAAGGTAAATTTGAATTAGCAGATGGCGGTACATTATTTTTAGATGAAATTGGCGACATGTCAGCATCTGCACAAGCTAAAGTATTAAGAGCTTTACAAGAAAATAAAATAATGCGCGTTGGTGGTGAAAAAGACATTAAAGTAAATCCAAGGGTAATTGCTGCCACTAACAAGGATTTACGAAAAATGATTGAAGAAGGCCAATTTAGAGAAGATTTATACCACCGTTTAAGTGTAATCGTAATAAAAGTACCTTCATTAAATGAAAGACAATCAGATATTCCGTTATTAGCTAATTATTTTATTGAAAAAATATGTAAAGCACACGGTATGTCTCCAAAGACTTTTGACGAGAGTGCTTTAAATGCACTTGAGTTAATAGATTGGACAGGAAATATTAGAGAATTAAGAAATATTGTAGAAAGACTCATCATACTTTGTGATTCAGTTATTACTGCTGATGATGTTAAAACCTACGTTGTTAAATAGTTTTAGAAAAGTATAAAGTTACTTAAGACAAGAAAATGAAAATAAACGAAAAAGATTTACTTGAAATTATTGATTTTGCCTTAACAGAAGATGTAGGAGATGGAGACCATACCTCATTAGCTTGTATTCCAAAAACAGGAAAAGGTAAAGCAAGGTTACTTGTAAAAGACAATGGTATTTTAGCTGGTGTTGAATTGGCTAAACTAATTTTTCACAGAGTTGATCCAGAATTAGAAATTGAAGTACTAATTGAAGATGGTACTTATGTTGAATTTGGACAAATAGCATTTTATGTTACCGGAAGTTCTTTGTCGATTTTAACTGCTGAACGTTTAGTACTAAACTTTATGCAACGCATGAGTGGTATTGCAACTAAAACGCATGAATTAGCGCACTTGATTGAAGACTTACCTACAAAGTTACTTGACACTCGTAAAACAACACCTTGCGTAAGGTTGATGGAGAAATGGGCTGTTAAAATTGGAGGAGGTCATAACCACAGGTTTGCGCTTTATGACATGGTAATGATTAAAGACAACCATGTTGATTACGCAGGTGGAATTAAACAAGCGATTGAAAGGGTTAATGCTTATTTAAAAGAAACCAATAAAGAGTTGAAAGTTGAGATTGAAGTTAGAAACATTGATGAATTAAATCAAGTATTAGCTGTTGGCAATGTGGATAGAATTATGTTAGATAATTTTTCTCCTTCTGAAATTTCAAAAGCATTAAAACTTATTCCAAGAGACAAATACGAAACCGAAGCAAGTGGTGGTATAAATGGAGATACAATTAGAGCTTATGCTGAAACAGGTGTAGATTTTATTTCAAGTGGTGCACTTACCCACTCTTACCAAAGTTTAGATTTAAGTTTAAAAGCAGAATTTGAATAAGATTATAAAAGTATAGACAAAAAAAAACCTCAACTAAATTAGTTGAGGTTTTTTTTGTCTCTTATTTTAATTAATAAAACATAGCTAGACCAGCATTTGATGACGTAACAGGATTAACAATTAAAACTGGAATTTCAGCTTCATTTGTTAACATGTTTTGTTCATGCTTACCAGATAATGTTCCAAAAATATTATTTTTTTGTAAATTCATAATTGCTATTAAATCTGCATTTAATTTTTTAGCATGTTTTAATACTTCATTATCAAAATCTTTTGATGGTGCTAATTCAGTAGTAATTTCTATGTTACGTTCTGCAAAGAATTTATTAGCAAAAATAATATTTGCTCTTACTGTATTTAATAAATACTCATCTTTTTCATCAGGAATGATAACATGCACTTTAGAATTAAAGTATTTTGCCATATTAGCAACTACTGTTAATTTTTGCTTAGTTTCTTTATGTAAATCTAATGGCACAACAATATCATCATATCCATTCGATTCAATATTTCCATTTTGTACGACTACAAAAGGAACTGCAGATTGAGTAACAACTTTTAAAGCATGACTCCCTGAAATATGTTGCCAACCATGAGCACCATGTGTTCCCATAAAAATAAGTTCAGCATGAATTTCAGTTGCAAAATCACCTATGTCATCAAAAATATTTCCGATTCGTATATGTGCTATAATATTTACGTTGTTTGGATTATCAAATTTAGAAATGATGTCGTTAAGTTTAGCTTCTGATTTAGAAATTTCACTTCTCTTTTCCACAACATGTAAAACATGAACATCTGCATCAACAATTGATGCGGTTACTAGTGCATGTTTTAAAGCGCCGTCAGATATTTCTGAAAAATCGTGAGGAACTATTAAAGATTTTTTATTCATAGTAGGTTTTGGTTTCTTTGGTTTAAGTACTGCAAAGTTATTGATTTTCATCAAGAACATTCGTTTAAATTAGTAATTATTCTTGATTAATTAATAATTGTTATGTATTATTTTTTATGTTTAGCGACTACTTTCCCTAAGATGTTTTTAATTCTAATTATAATCAGTGTGTTTAGAATTATATAATTGTGTGTTTTGTGACGATTGAATCCCTTAATTTCTTGTTACGTTACACTGAGTTTTTATCGAAATTCGGTGCATTGAGCCTGTCGAAATGCGGTGTATTGAGCCTGCCGAAATATTGTCTAAAAACAAAATTCGTCAGTCTTGTGTCTAGCATCTAGAAGCGCAGCGGTCTTGTGTCTAAAAGCGAAGCGATCTAGCAGCGCAGCGGTCTAGCACATTATGCTCATAAAAGTTCAGTTATATCATTTACGCCAATTGAACGTTCTATTGTAAACCCTTCAGCAAAGTCGACTCCTATGTCTCGTCCATATTCTCGCCATCTTCCTTTCAAAAATTCAAAAAAGTTTTTACCAGATATAGGTGTATTTGTTGATGTATTATTTGGGTTAAAGAATTGTGTTTCGTAAGCTTTTATAGCAGCCATTTTACGATCTGCATACGGTGTAATATCAACCACAAAATCTGGTTTTATATAGCGATCTTGAATGTAATGAAATACCGATTTAGGTCTCCATTGCGTTTGGTTAACACCATTTAATGTGGTTTCTACTTTGATTAACCCAGACAAAAAACAAGCTTCACTCACTAATTGTGATGCTCGGCCATGATCTGGATGACGGTCTGAAACTGAATTAGCTAACACAACTGTAGGTTGAAAATAACGAATTTGTTCAATTATTAATAATTTATTAGCTTGAGATATTTCAAAAAAACCATCTTTCATTTTAAGGTTAACCCTTTGAGAAACCCCCATAATGTCTGATGCTTTCTTAGCTTCTGCGTACCTGGTGTCAATTGTTCCTCTTGATCCCATTTCGCCTTGCGTTAAATCTACAATAGCTACAGTTTTACCCATATCTATATGTTTCATTAGCATGCCGGCTGCTGAAATTTCAATATCGTCAGGATGAGCGGCAAAGGCTAGAATATCTACTTTCATAATAGTTTTATTTTCAAATTTACTAATTTTTGCGTTAACGATTGCCGTGATAGCTTTTGAATTTTAAAATACAAAAAACGTTTTGCCTTAACGGCGACCATAGAAGCGGTTGAAGCAAATTACGATTTTGTGATTTAAAATTTAAAACTTTAACAAAAAGCGTGTTAAAACGCCCAAAGTCATTTACCTACAATTATAACTGTATTTTTTATTCTTTTTACGTCTAAAAAAATTGAAGAATTTTTGTTTTCTACTACTCTTTTTACTTATAATTACTACGTCTCCTAAAAAAACATTTACATCAAGAAATAATTCAACATGGTGCGTATGGTTTGTAATTTCTACGTCTACACTTTTGAACCCCATAAGTGAAACTGTTAAAAATAAAGCACTATCAAGTTCTACTTTTGGAATTGTAATTGTGAAATTTCCATCAAAATCTGAAAGTGCGCCAATTTGTTTATTATTTTTTAAACGAATAGTCGAAAACGGTAGCGGCTCTAAAGTATGCTTATCAGAAACTTTTCCTTTTATTATGATTGTGTCATTTTGAACTGAAACTTTGACTTGTGGATTAAGGTGATTTTGTTCTACTATTGAAACTGGTTCAGTTTGTTTTTGACCTGGAGGTTGTTGTGCCTTAACGGGGTTAACAAATGCTAATAAAGAAACAAAACTAACGGCCAAACCTACTTTTGGGAATGTGTACTGTTTTGGTAATTGAAATTCAGTTTGCAATTGTTTTTCACTAAATAGTCCACACACCTTATGGTTTACCTTAGCAATATTAAATATTTGTTGATTACTTAAGTGTCTAAAATCAACTAAATCCTTATGACACAAATCACAATGCTTTCCGTTTGGCGTAGCATTCATTTTATCCCAATCTTCAGAACATGGGTTTGGTATTTGTAATTTAAAACTCATAGTTTTATTTATAGTGATGTCTAAATTATATAATTTCCATAAAACTTAAACCTTAGTCTCTAAAATGGCTTCTAAAATAATTTGTCCTGCTTGATTCAATTCTGCGGTTGTAATACTTAAAGGCGGCGACAATCTAAATGCAGTTGGTGTGGACAGGAACCAAAATCCTATCAATCCTTTTTCTAAGCAGTTGTCTACAACTAATTTTACACGGTCAAAACTGCCCATTTCGACAGCAAAAAACAAGCCTTTTTGACGCACTTCAATAACCTCATCATTTTGTAAAAGCATGTTTGCTAAAAATTCACCTTTTGACTGCGCCTCATTAATCCAAGGTTCCGTTTTTAAAACAGTAATACAGGCATTAGCGGCTGCGCAATTTACTGGGTGTCCACCAAATGTAGTAATGTGCCCAAGCATTGGATTATGCGTTAATTCATGCATAATTTTATGACTCGAAATAAAGGCACCAATTGGCATTCCGCCACCTAAACCTTTACCCAATGTTAAAATATCAGGTGTAATATTATAGTGTTCAAAGGCAAACATTTTTCCTGTTCTACCCATACCTACTTGCACTTCATCTAAAATTAATAAAGCGCCAGTGTCTGTACATTTTTGACGTAATTTTGTAATAAATTCTTGCGTTGGCACTCGCAAACCTGCGTCTCCTTGAATGGTTTCAATAATAACACAGGCAGACTTATTTGTAATTAATTCTAAAGACTCAATATTATTAAATTCAATAAATTTGACTTGCGGTAATAATGGTCTGTATTTCGCTTTTTTAGTTTCGTTACCTGTCACAGACAACGAACCATGTGTTGACCCATGATAAGACAAACGACACGAGATTAGTTCGGAACGGCCAGTGTAACGCTTTGCTAATTTTATAGCAGCTTCATTAGCTTCTGTTCCTGAATTTACAATATATGAACAGCTTAAGTGGTCTGGCAGAATTGACGCCAAATTATTAGCTAAATCTAATTGCGCATCTTGCACATATTCGCCATACACCATGACATGTAAATGTTTGTCTAATTGATTTTTAATGGCTTCAATTACTTTGGGGTGTCTGTGTCCAATATTTGTGACGGCAACACCGGCAATCATGTCCATATATTTTTTACCTGACTTGTCCCAAATATAAATACCTTCTGCCTTGTCAACATCAATTAAATAAGGCGTTTGATTGGTTTGTCCTTGAAGTTTTAAAAATTGTTCTTGCCTGTTCATGTCAATTATAAATTTAATGCTGCAAGATACTAAAGATTTTAAGAGTGATGCCGTGCTTTGGTTTGGAATAGACGCAAGACTACTTACGCTCAAAGACAGAAGTTAAAACTGAGCTGAACTTATTTACACCATTCAGAACAAATTCACCTAAATTACTTCATCTAATGTATGACTCTTAATAATATTAACCTTACATTTGAATACACCCTATGACCTAAAGTACTATTTGTAAGTATTTATAAACGTTTACAAATAGAAATATACTTGATTTTACTAGGGTTTTAATAAATTAAACAAAAAAACATATAACGTCAGTATGTTGCACGTGCAACATACACGGTTGTTAGCATTAACTAAAAAAACACACAAATGGATAAATTGATTCTTAATAATTATTTCCATACTTTGTCTCCTATCCATAAAGAAATGAATATTAATACAACTTTTACTGAAATCATCTACCAAGAAA
>Ga0308004_10000036_pt1 | contig 68613 bp, 52 predicted proteins | sample Neamet38_FD_203156 | JGI IMG/M metagenome (GOLD analysis project Ga0308004, IMG submission 203156) | Marine microbial communities from water near the shore, Antarctic Ocean - #38 | ecosystem: Environmental > Aquatic > Marine > Unclassified | place: Southern Ocean | collected 2014-06-06 | reverse complement strand
GCAAACGAAGTTATAAGAAAGCGCAAATTTATAATTTGCGCTTTTTGTTTTTTAAGAGGATTGTGTTAACGTTATTGTATAAGGTTTGTTGCGTGTTTCAAGCAGTAAGGTTAGTAAATAATAACCCAATAGAAAGTCCACGAGGACTTTCGTAAGTAGGCTAGAACTGGTAATAAATTATATACGGTGTTGCCATTTTGTTTTGTAAAATTTCAGCCTATTGAAATATAATTTGTTAGTTTATTACTCCATTTGTTATTAAATATATTCCTAAAACAGTTCCAATATAAATTCCGATGAGTGCTAAATTTTTATATAATTTTTTATTTTTTTCAAAAAGCAATATTAAATTATTCATAGATTTTAAGTTTATTTTTTATAGAATTAAAGACATTAATCTTTTAAAATTACGATGGAGTGAGCGATTCAAAAACTTGCTAAATTTTTAAACAATTTTATTTTGTTTCTCACACCATTTTCCGATTTCGTAAACTAGCTAAAAATCAGATATTGTTTGTATTCCGTTATATTTTCAATTTTGATTGCGTGCTGAATTCATTTTTTTTCTTAAAAATGAAGATAGTAGTATTATTAAACTAATAATTGAGCAACTAACTAAGGCAAATTGAGATTTATTCGGTGAAGCAACAGATGCTCCAATTCCTATTCCTTGTATAAAACAAGCAAAAATAAATACTGATAACATTTTAGGTGTTATAATTAACTTTCCAATTTTCAAAGTTCTTAATTTCATAAAAATATATTTTATTATAATGCTATTAACTAATTTTAATTTTTTGTTTGTCATTTCATAACGTGTCCTGTAATGAATGCCAACGTGTTTGTATAAGTTTAGTTGCGTGTTCTAAGCACTGAAGTCACTAAATCAAACACGAACTAAGAAAGTCCGTTTGGACTTTCGTAAATAAGCTAATACTAGCAATTAATTTTATACGGTGTTGTAAAACGTTTATTACTTTCTTATCAATCGTTCAGGATTTATAAAAAAATCAGTCCGTGATATATTTCTCTCAAAAAATCTAATCAATTCTTTCTGTGAATTAAAATCAGTCTTTCTTAATTTATCAGTTACTTCACTAAACTCCAAAGTATCATTCTTTATTCTCACCCCGTAAAACGTATTTAACTTCCCCCCTTTTTCATCATCAACTATCAAATTCAGTATCGTAAATCCTTTAATCTTTTTTGTATATCCTTGGATAACTTCTTTCTCTCCAGATATTACTATTTCAAACCTAAAGTCTCCTTTATTTTTTATTTTTATTCCTTTTTTGAATACATTTTTAAAACAAGAATGCAGTATCGGTTTTATAAAAAACCAATGCAGTTGTCTTTAGACGTATTCTAATAAAATTTATGGGGTAGAAACTTGAACAGCTATTTTCTAAAAATAAAAAAGGTTGTAGTTGTAATCTTATTCTAAAACCAAAATTACTATTTTTTTTTGATAAATACAATAGCCCTAATTGTACTAATTATATAATTTTAAAAAAATAAAAGGTTAACAATTTTTTAAAAAAGATAATAAAGCATCATTTAATGCTAATTTATTTTCAATATGAGGCATATGTCCGTTTGAAAAAACAACAATTGCTGAGTTCGTTTTTTCAGCTTCTTTTAAAGAAGTTTCAAAATCTAAAACGGGGTCTTTCTTACCAATAATTAATAACTTCTTAAAACTGTTTTCAGTTAAAATGTGGTTTTTATTTGCACGAATCCGCATGCCTTCTTGGGCAGCAATATACCCTTGCAAGGGTGTTTTTAAAGCTTCAGAAATAGCCAATTCCATTTCCTCTTTAAAAACAGTTTTGCTTACTTGGCCAAATAAATTTGTAAAAGACATGCGTACCATATTTATAAAGTTTTTAGCAATTATTTTATTGGCACGCAAACGCAATGTCTTGCGCTCTGCAGTATCTTCATTAGAGGTGGCATTTATTAAACACAAACCCTTTACCTTCTGTGGGTGTTGTTCTGCAAAAGCCAGGGCAACATAACCGCCCAAAGAATGCCCAATTAAAACACATTTTCTAATTCTTAATTGTTTTAAAACTGCTGTAATGGTTTCTGCAAATAACTCCATGGTATGCACATAACCTAAGCAGTCCGTTTTTCCGTGCCCTAACAAGTCTATAGTAATAATTCTATTTCTTTTAGAAAGTGCGGGTAGCACGTTTTTCCACATGGTTGCATTCTCTAAAAACCCGTGTATTAAAACTGCAACAGGTCCTTTTCCTGTATCAGAAAAAGAAATATTTGCATTTTTAAAAGTTAATGATTTTTGCATCACACAAAAATATGTATATTTCCGCCATTAAGACAAGAATTACCATGAACAAAACAAAAGAAATTTGGATTGCCGGTTTTGCACTATTTTCACTCTTTTTTGGAGCAGGAAATTTAATTTTACCACCAACTTTGGGGGTAAAAGCTGGTGCAGATTGGTGGATTGTAGTTTTAGGGTTTATTATTACAGGAATTGCCATTCCTATTTTGGCAATTTTTGCACATGCAAAATTACAAGGAACTTTGTATGATTTTGGAAAGAAGGTTTCTCCTGTTTTTAGTACATTATTTTGTTTTTTAATTTATAGTATTGCTGTGGCAATACCGTCTCCAAGAACAGCGGCGGTAACTCATGAAATGGCAATTCAACCATTCTTTAATACACCACCTATTGTAACTAGTATTATTTATTTTGTATTGGTCTTTCTGTTTGCGGTAAACAGATCTAGAATTATTAGTTTAATTGGTAAGTTTCTAACACCTATAATTGTTCTTATTTTATTGGTAATTATTGGTATTTCTTTCTTCGCTTCTCCGGGTAGTTTAGGGGCGTCTGGTTTTGAAAATCCTTTTATAGACGGTGTTTTAGAAGGCTATCAAACCTTTGATGCTATTGCTGGCGTAGTAGTAGGCGCCGTAATTATTATTTCTTTAGATTATAGCAGTCATACTACGTTTAATGCAAAAAGAACATTAATTCGAAAAGCAGGTTTTATTGCAGGTACGGGTTTATTATTAATTTATGGAGGTTTAATTTTAGGCGGCGCTTTGTATGCATCTACATTTGCAGAGAACGCCTCTAGAACAGCAATTTTATCTAGCTTAAGTACACAAACTTTAGGAAATTTTGGGACTAGTTTTTTAAGTGTTTTGGTTGCCTTGGCTTGTTTTACCACTGCAGTTGGTATTGTAACAGGAACAGCAGATTATGTAAAAGGTATTTGTAATAATTCTAAAAAAGCATACATTATTACGGCAGTAATAGCCTCTATTATTGGTGTTATTGTGGGTAGTTACCAAGTAGACTTTATAATTACGTTAGCAGTACCTGCATTAATGTTTTTATATCCAATAACTATTGTACTTATTTTATTAAACGCAATATCAGATAAATATGCTTCTAAATTGGTATTTAGAGGTGTGGTTTTAGTAACCTTTATTTTTAGTATTACAGATTTTTTAGGGTTTATAATTCCTAGAGAAAATTTAATAGATGTTAAAAGCAGTATTCCTTTTGCAGAAAACAGTTTAGGATGGGTATTGCCTGCTTTGTTGGTTTTTGTAGTGTTAAATTTAGTTCAAAAGAAAGAACGTTAATTTTTATAAAAGGCACTTTTTAATTTCATCTGATGATAGGCTTTAAATTACCAAGAAATGTTAATAAATAACGGATTGTCTTTTTTAAATAATAATAGGTTATTTTTGCTGTTCAAATTTAAAGAAATCGTTTGTTAAACTACTATTCATATCCGCATACAACCTCTAAAGAATGGGTAACTTTTGTGCATGGCGCAGGAGGCAGCAGTTCTATATGGTTTAAACAAGTGCGCGATTTTAGAAAACATTTTAACGTACTAATTTTAGATTTACGTGGCCACGGAAACAGCAAGCCAAAATTAAAAGACACGTTCAAAACCAAATATACTTTCGATTCTATTACGGCAGACATTGTAGAGGTTATAGATGCTCTTAAGATAGAAAAATCGCATTTTATAGGTATTTCTTTAGGCACAATTTTAATTCGAAATTTAGCCGAAAAAAGACCAGAATTGGTAAAAAGTATGATTATGGGTGGGGCTATTATTAAAATGAATTTCCGCTCGCAAGTACTCATGAAAGTTGGAAATGTCTTTAAATCTGTGGTGCCTTACATGCTGCTGTACAAGCTCTTTGCATTTATTATTATGCCAAAGAAAAATCATAAGAAATCTAGATTGTTGTTTGTAAATGAAGCAAAAAAATTATATCAAAAAGAATTTTTACGTTGGTTTAAATTAACATCAGAAATAAACCCACTTTTAAGATTTTTCAGAACAAAAGACATCAAGATTCCAACCCTTTATGTGATGGGTGCAGAAGACCATTTGTTTTTACCTTCAATAAGAAATATTGTTGCAAAACATGTTACATCTTCACTTTTTGTAATAGATAATTGTGGGCATGTTGTAAACGTAGAACAGCCAGAAACGTTTAACAATCATACCATAGGCTTTATTAATTCTTTAGCATAAAAAAAGCGAGTTTTTCAACCCGCTTTCCTCTATTTATTTTAAAGGTTACCCTTGCATGATCTCTTCAATTTCATCTGCTTCAATAGGTATATTTCCCATTAAATTAAAAGGAGCTCCTTTTTCTTGCACCACAACATCATCTTCTAAACGAATGCCAAAACCTTCTTTAGGAATGTAAATTCCGGGTTCTACTGTAAACACATTATTTGTTTGCATTGGTTCGTGCAATAGGCCGTAATCATGCGTGTCTAAACCAATATGATGAGACGTGCCGTGCATAAAATATTGTTTATATGCAGGCCATTTTTTATCTTCATTTTGTACATCAGCTTTATCTAATAACCCCAGTTTTAGTAATTCAGAAGTCATAATATGCCCAACCTCTTTATGATATTCTTTCCATAAAGTTCCAGGAACTAATAGTTTCGTAGCCTCTTTTTTAACATAATTTACAGCATTATAAACTGCTTTTTGTCTGTCAGAAAATTTTCCAGAAACCGGAATTGTTCTTGTTAAATCTGAAGCGTAATTTGAGTATTCTGCAGCAACATCTAATAAAATTAAATCGCCACTTTTACATTGCTGGTTATTTTCTATATAATGCAAAACATTTGCATTGTTTCCTGATGCAATAATTGGGGTATATGCAAAACCTTTAGAGCGGTTTCTAATAAATTCATAAATTAATTCAGCCTCAATTTCATATTCCCAAACACCAGGTTTTGTAAAGTTTAAAACACTGCGAAAACCTTTTTCTGTAATATTACAAGCTTGTTGCATTAATGCCAACTCAATAGGGTCTTTTACGGCACGCAATCTTTGTAAAATAGGATTGCTTTTAGCTACAGAATGTGCAGGATATTTTGCCAACAACCATTTTGTAAATCGATCTTCACGCGTTTCAGTTTCAACATTTGCTCTGTAATGTTCATTCGTATTTATGTACAAAGTATCTGCATAAGATGCCATCTCAAACAATACTTTTTCTAAATCTTGTAACCAATATATTGTTGCAATACCAGAACTATTTGTTGCCGCTTTTTTTGTTAATTTTTCACCCTCCCAAACAGCAATATGCGCATTGGTTTCTGTAACAAATAACACCTCTCTTAAGTTTTCATTTGGGCAATCAGGAAACAAGATTAAAACACTTGCTTCTTGGTCTACCCCACTTAAATAAAAAAGATCTCTCTGTTGTTCAAAAGGCATTGTGCTATCTGCACTTATTGGATACACGTCATTTGAGTTAAAAACAGCCAAACTATTTAACTTCATTTGCGAAGCAAAGTTTTTACGGTTTTTTATAAATAATTGTGGATCTATTTTATCGTATTTCATACAGAATATTTAATTTTGAAACACAAAGGTAGCAATAATTAATACGAAGAAAGAATGCTTGCAAATTAGCAAATAATTAATGGTAAATTATTAAGTCTTTGGTTACATCCTATAAAAAATCCTGCAAAGTTTTTAAACCTTGCAGGATATATACATATAATTTGTAGTAATTTTTTACACATCTATTTGTGTAAATCTTTCAAATTTCAGTTTAATATCTCTTCTTTTTAGGAGCACTCGTTCTTCCTCTACCAGAAGGCTCAGAAGGCTTATTTCCTTTAAAATGAGGTTTGCTTTTTGGTTTGTTTCCTTGAGAAGAACTGCCTTTGTTCTTTTTACCAAAAGAACCCTTACTTTGCGATGCCGCTCTTTTTGGAGGATCTGTATCTGTAGGCTCAAAACCTGCAACAATTGTAGAAGCTAATTTTTCATTAAGTAATTTCTCAATTTCACTTTGGTATTCACTTTCTTCACTACAAACTAAAGAAATTGCTTCACCAGCAGCTCCTGCTCTTCCTGTTCTACCAATTCTGTGTACGTAATCTTCGGGTACATTTGGCAACTCAAAATTAACAACATGGGGTAATAACGGAATGTCTAAACCACGTGCTGCAATATCTGTAGCAACTAAAATTTTAATAGAATTGTCTTTAAAGTTCTTTAATGCTTTTGTTCTGGCACCTTGGCTCTTGTTACCATGAATAGCAGCGGCAGAAATACCTGCCTTTATCAACTTTTCAGTCAATTTATTGGCACCGTGTTTTGTTCTTGTAAAGATTAAAACCTGATTCCAGTTTCCATCCTTTATCAACTTTATAGTAAACTCTGTTTTTTTGTTTTTATCAACTTTGTAAACCTTGTGGGTTACTTTTTTAGCGGTAGAGTTTTGTGGCGCAGTTTCTACAGAAACTGGGTTTCTTAAAATACCAGAAGCTAATTTTTTAATATCATTAGAAAAAGTGGCAGAAAACATTAAATTCTGGCGCTCAGCGGGCATATAGCTTATAATTTTGTTAATATCTCTAACAAAACCCATATCTAACATTCTATCTGCTTCATCTAGAATTAAAACTTCAATTCTTTTAAATGAAAGCGCTTTTCTATCATGTAAATCTAACAATCTACCAGGTGTTGCAACTAAAATATCTACACCACTTCTTAAGGTTGCAATTTGTGGTTTTGCGTTTACACCACCAAAAACTACTGCAGATTTAATGTCTACATACTTACTGTATTCTCTTACATTGTCATGCACTTGTGCCGCCAATTCTCTAGTTGGTGTTAGCACCAATACACGTAAAGGTCTGTATTTTGGGTGTCTTGTTGCTACTAAGTGTTGTAAAACTGGTAAGGTAAAACCTGCTGTTTTTCCGGTTCCTGTTTGTGCCGAAGCTAAAATATCTTTTCCTTCTAATATATGCGGAATTGCTTTTTCTTGTATTGGTGATGGTTTGGTATATCCTTTCTCTTCAACTGCTTTTACCAACGGTGGAGATAAACCTAAATCTTTAAATGTCATAAATAATATTTACAAAAACAACTTTATGTAGTTGTTTCAGCCCACAAAGATACATTCTTTAAAATTAGAGAAGAATATTTGCTAGAACTCAATTTTAGGTAAATTATTTTGATATTGATATTACAATTAGTAATTTCATCCTCTTAAAATTAAACCTCATTTTTTATGAAATCTATTTTTAAATTTTTATTGCTTTGTTTTTCATTGACTATAGCTGCGCAAACACCAACAAATTCTAAGAGTATTCAAAATTCTTTAGAGAAGAAGTATCAAATGACGCAAACTTCGCTGGTAAAAAATATAGCATTTACTAATATTGGGCCAACAGTAATGAGTGGTAGAGTTGCAGATGTAGCCGTAAACCCGAAGAATACAACAGAATTTTATGTTGGGTATGCTTCTGGTGGTTTGTGGTACACAAATAATAATGGAACCACCTTTACACCTGTCTTAGACAATGCGCCAACCCAAAACATTGGAGATATTGCAGTAGATTGGGCTTCTGGAACAATTTGGGTAGGTACTGGTGAAAAAAATTCATCTCGTTCTAGTTATGCAGGCATTGGAATGTTAAAATCTACAGATAAAGGAGCAACTTGGCTAAATGTTGGTTTGTTAGATTCGCATCATATTAGTCGAATTCTAATCAATCCTAATAATACAGACGAGGTTGTAGTAGGTGTTATTGGGCATTTGTATTCTTCAAACGTAGAAAGGGGTGTTTTTAAAACTATAGATGGTGGAAAAACATGGGTAAAATCATTATTTATTAACAAAGATACCGGAGTTATTGATGTTGCAGTTGCGCCAGAAAACTTTAATATTATGTATGCTGCCTCTTGGGAAAGAGATAGAAAAGCATGGAATTTTGATGGTGACGGGATTCATTCTGGAATTTACAAAAGTACGGATGCAGGAACTTCTTGGAATAAGATTGCAGAGAAAAGCGGTTTTCCAACAGGAAGCGGAGTGGGTAGAATAGGGTTGGCCGTTTTTAATGAAAACACGGTGTACGCATTGCATGACAATCAGTTTAGAAGGCCAAAAGGCAAAGCTAAAAAAGCTTCAGATGATCTTTCTAAAGAAGATTTTAAAAATATGTCTTCTAAAGATTTCTTAAAACTGGCGGATAAAAAATTAAACACGTATTTAAAAAATAACGGATTTCAAGAAAAATACCGCGCAGAAAATGTAAAACAAATGGTGCGTGTTGGTTCTGTAAAGCCAATAGATTTAGCAAAGTATTTAGAGGATGCAAATTCTATGTTATTTGACACCCAAGTAATCGGTGCAGAGGTTTTTAAAACTACAAATGGCGGAGCTTCATGGAACAAAACCCACACTAATTTTCTAGACGGTGTGTATAGTTCTTATGGGTATTATTTTGGTGAAATTAGAGTCGATTTGCAAGATGAAAGAGGTATTTATGTTTTAGGGGTTCCTATTATTAAATCTAAAGATGGCGGAAAAACATTTACTTCAATTAGTAAAGAAAATGTGCATTCAGATCATCAGGCTTTATGGGTAAATCCAGAGAAATCTGGGCATATCTTAAACGGAAATGATGGCGGTTTAAACCTTTCTTATGATGATGGTAAAAATTGGACAAAGTTAAACGACCCTGCGGTTGGCCAATTTTATTCGGTGTATGCAGACAACCAGAAAAATTATAAAGTGTATGGTGGTTTGCAGGATAATGGTGTTTGGGTAGCAGATAATAATGCAAAAATAAATAAGGGATGGAAACAATCTGGTCAAAATCCGTATGAATCTATTATGGGCGGAGACGGTATGCAGGTGCAGGTAGATGATAGAAACCCAAATATTGTGTACACAGGATATCAGTTTGGGAATTATTACAGAATTGATAGAGCCGCAGGCACACAAGAATATATTCAGCCAAAACACCTTTTAGGAGAAAACCCGCACCGTTTTAATTGGCAAACACCCATTCATTTATCAAAACACAACCAAGATATTTTATATTTAGGGGGAAATAAACTACACAGATCATTGAATAAAGGAGATGATTGGGAAACGATTTCGGGAGATTTAACCGCAGGCGGGAAAAAAGGAAATGTTGCTTATGGAACATTGACTTCAATTTCTGAAAGTCCGTTTAAATTTGGATTGATTTATGCAGGTTCAGATGACGGATACATTAATATTACTAAAAATGGCGGTGGCAGTTGGGTACGTATTTCCAATAATTTACCTCAAAATTTATGGGTATCTCGAGTAATTGCTTCAAAATTCAAAAAAGAACGTGTGTATGCAACTTTAAACGGGTATCGTTTTGATGATTTTACAGCGTATGTTTTTGTTTCTGATGATTATGGGCAAACCTGGAAGAATATTGGAACGTCACTTCCTACAGCTGCGGTAAATGTAATTAGAGAAGATTCTGAAAATGAAAACGTGTTGTATGTGGGTACAGATAATGGTTTGTATGTTTCTTTTGATTTTGGGTCTTCTTGGGAAGCCTTTAGTAGCAACTTGCCAAATGTTGCCATACACGATTTGGTAATTCAGCCAACAGCGAAGCATTTAATTGTAGGAACACACGGGAGAAGCTTGTATAAAGCCAATATTGCACAAATACAAGAGTTTACAAAAGGAATAAGAAAGCATGATAGAATAGCAATTTTTGCAATTAAAGATATTAGAAAAAGCAAAAATTGGGGGCGTTCTTGGAGTCAATGGAGAGCAGCAAATACGCCAGAAGTGAGCATTCCTTTTTACTTAAATTCAAGTAAAAAAATAACGGTAACTATTTATTCTGGAGACATAAAAGTAAATACAATTGCGGTTGCTGCAGACAAAGGGTTTAATGAAGCTATTTTTGATGTTTCTTTTTCTGAAAAAGGAAAAAAGGCTTTTGAAAAGGCAGCTAAAAACTCAGAATTAACAGCAGCTAAAAACGGTATTTTCTATTTGCCAAAAGGAAAATATACGGTAAAAATTGAGGGTGCTGAAAATGAGTTTGAAATAAAATAATAGCGGGTTTTTCTAATAGTTATTTATGCAAGTACTCACATTTAAAGCCTGCTTTTGAGTAGGAGTAATGCTCTGCTACCGTTTTTTTTAACGTTTGTGTACTTAAAAAGGAAAACAAGCTATTTAAAATTATTCTAAATTTTGCGAAAACGTTGTAATTTCTTTGCAATCAAAACTCTTTAGGCGTATTTTTGCAGTCAAAATTTTAACTAATTATACAATGAGCGGATTTTTTAAATCTTCAATTGGAAGAAAAGTAGCAATGGCGCTATCAGCGTTTTTCTTGATGTTCTTCCTACTTCAGCATTTATCAATAAATATTTTATCAGTTTTAAGCCCAGAAACTTTTAACGAAGTGTCTCACTTTATGGGCACAAACCCGTTAGTTCAGTTTGTACTGCAACCTGTTTTAATTTTTGCGGTTGTATTTCATTTTGTAATGGGTTTTGTTTTAGAATTAAGAAACTCTAGAGCAAGAAAAGTATCCTATGCAAAAAATAATGGTGCTGCAAACTCTTCTTGGATGAGTAGAAACATGATTTGGAGTGGAATAACAATTTTAGCTTTTATTGGTTTACATTTTGTTGATTTTTGGTTTCCAGAAATGAATACCAAATTTATACAAGGAGACTGGTCTGGCACGATAGAAGGTGTAGAAGGTTTCCGTTACCACGAAGAATTGTTGCATAAATTTGTAAATCCAATAAGAGTTGGTGCATATGTATTTGCTTTTGTCTTATTAGGCTTGCATTTAGCACACGGTTTTACATCTGCCTTTCAGTCGATGGGTGGCACTGCAGGAAGAAAGAAAACATTACAAACTATTGGTAAAGCATATTCAATTATAATTCCAGCAGGTTTTATTTTTATTGCTCTTTACCATCACTTTAACCATTAATCGTATACAATTATGGCTTTAGATTCAAAAGTACCAAAAGGTCCAATTAAAGATAAATGGACAGACTATAAAAATCAAATCAACCTTGTAAACCCTGCAAATAAGCGTAACATAGATGTTATTGTTGTTGGTACAGGTTTGGCAGGTGGCTCTGCTTCTGCAACGTTGGCAGAATTAGGCTATAATGTAAAGGCATTTGCATATCAAGATTCTCCAAGAAGAGCGCATTCAATTGCTGCACAAGGAGGTATTAATGCTGCAAAAAATTACCAAGGAGATGGAGATTCTACTTACAGATTATTTTATGACACTGTAAAAGGTGGCGATTATAGATCTAGAGAATCTAATGTATATAGATTAGCAGAGGTTTCTGCAAACATTATTGATCAATGTGTAGCACAAGGAGTTCCTTTTGCACGAGATTATGGTGGTTTGTTAGACAACCGTTCTTTTGGTGGGGTTTTAGTTTCTAGAACTTTCTACGCAAAAGGGCAGACAGGGCAACAATTATTATTAGGCGCTTATTCTGCAATGAACAGACAAATTGCTCGTGGAAAGATTGAAATGTTCAATCGTCATGAAATGTTAGATGTTGTTGTTGTTGGCGGAAAAGCAAGAGGAATTATAGCAAGAAACTTAGTTACAGGAGAAATTGAAAGACATTCTGCGCATGCAGTTGTTATTGCTTCTGGAGGGTACGGAAATGTATATTTCTTATCTACCAATGCAATGGGTTCTAATGTAACAGCTGGCTGGAAAGTACATAAAAAAGGAGCATATTTTGCGAATCCTTGTTATACACAAATTCACCCAACATGTATTCCTAGATCTGGAGATTATCAATCGAAATTAACATTGATGTCTGAGTCATTAAGAAATGATGGTAGAATCTGGGTTCCAAAACATATGGAAGATGTTTTGGCTATTAGAGAAGGAAAGAAAAAACCTACTGAATTAACAGAAGAGCAAAGAGACTATTATTTAGAAAGAAGATACCCTGCATTTGGGAATTTAGTACCACGAGATGTTGCTTCGAGAGCAGCAAAAGAGCGTTCTGATGCTGGTTATGGAGTAAATGCAACAGGCGAGGCGGTGTATTTAGATTTTGCAGCTTCTTTTGAGCGTTATGGCAAAGAGCAAGCAAAGATTCAAAATATTTTAAATCCTTCTGAAGCAAAAATAAAAGAGTTAGGACAAGGAATTGTTAAGGCTAAATATGGTAACTTATTTCAGATGTACGAGAAAATCGTAGATGAGAATCCGTATGAAACACCAATGATGATTTACCCTGCAGTACATTATACAATGGGAGGTGTTTGGGTAGATTATAATTTAATGACAACAATACCGGGTTGTTACGCAATTGGAGAAGCAAATTTTTCTGATCACGGAGCAAACAGACTAGGAGCCTCTGCATTAATGCAAGGTTTGGCAGACGGTTACTTTGTATTGCCATATACTATTGGAGATTACTTAGCAGATGATATTAGAACGGGAACAATTTCTACTGAAAGTCCAGAATTTGAAGCTGCAGAAAAGGATGTAACCGAAAGAATAGAATTCTTTATTAATAATGAAGGAATACGCTCTGTAGATTATTACCACAAGAAATTAGGTAAAATCATGTGGGATAAATGTGGTATGTCTAGAAATGCGGAAGGTTTAGAAACAGCAATTGAAGAGATTTCTGCACTTAGAAAAGATTTCTGGCAAAATGTAAATGTACCAGGAACTTCTACAGAATATAATGAGCAATTAGCAAAAGCTGGTAGAGTAGCAGACTTTCTTGAATTAGGAGAGTTGTTTGCAAAAGACGCTTTGGTAAGAGAAGAATCTGCAGGTGGGCACTTTAGAGAAGAGCACCAAACAGAAGATGGTGAAGCAAAAAGAATTAAAGAATTTCAGTTTGTTTCTGCCTGGGAATATAAAGGTGAGCCAAAAGATGCTATTTTACACAAAGAAGCATTAGAATACGAGAATATAGAAGTTAAAGAAAGAAGTTATAAATAAGAGAGACATTATGAATTTAACACTTAAAATTTGGCGTCAATTAGATGCAAAGGACAAGGGAAAAATGGTCGATTACAAAGTGACTGAAATTTCAGAAAGCATGTCTTTCTTAGAAATGATGGATGTTTTGAATGAGCAATTGGTAAATGCTGGTGAACAACCAGTAGCATTTGATCATGACTGTAGAGAAGGAATTTGTGGAATGTGTTCTATGTATATTAACGGTGAAGCACATGGACCAGATAGAGGCGTAACAACGTGTCAATTGCACATGAGAATGTTTAAAGACGGCGATACGATTACAATAGAGCCATGGAGAGCAGGTGCTTTTCCTGTAATTAAAGATTTAGTGGTAGATAGATCTGCTTTTGACAGAATACAACATGCTGGTGGATATATTTCTGTAAATACTTCAGGAAATACACAAGATGCAAACTCAATTCCTATTTCTAAACAAGCAGCAGATACAGCAATGGATGCAGCAACCTGTATTGGTTGTGGTGCATGTGTAGCAACGTGTAAAAACAGCTCTGCAATGCTATTTGTTGGGGCAAAAGTATCGCAGTATGCTTTGTTGCCACAAGGGCAAGTAGAGGCTGCAGATAGAGTTAAAAATATGGTTACACAAATGGATTTAGAAGGTTTTGGAAATTGTACAAACACCGGTGCGTGTGAAGTAGAATGCCCTAAAGGAATTTCTTTAGACAACATTGCAAGAATGAATAGAGAGTTAATGAAGGCTTCTATTTAATTCAAAGAATAACGAAGTAATATTAAATTTAATACTTCCATATTTTTTGAAGCTTAAACATAAAAAACCCAAAACTTATTTAGTTTTGGGTTTTATTTTTTTAATTCTTAATTAATAGTTAACAGCTACTTAATACCTTTAAAAAATTATTCAGGACTTACCTCTAAAAGCTCTAATATCTCAAAGAGTCTTTCTAAATCTAATTTAGTTTTTCCGGTTTCTATTTTAAAATAACCACTTTCTCCTATTCTAATGTGTTCTGCTACAGGTATTTGAGTAAACTCTCTTTGTATTCTTGTCGCTACCATTTTTTCTAAAACAGCAGCGTAATTAGTCTTTGCATTCAATTTTTTTTTTCCTTTCATTTTAATTTTTTCTTCATCACAATAACATCAATTATTATGCGGTATTATGCACAAAAGATTCGCTATTGCTTAATACAACTGAATATTTGAACTAAAAACATTTCATAGTTGTTTTTAGTTATTCTCTTCTGATAGAAAATAGTTTATTTTCACTTTAAGGATTTCAGAGAGTTCTAGAAGGCGTCTAATATCTAGTTTTGTTTTTCCTGTTTCCATTTTATAGTAACCGCTTAAGGTTACTTTCAGTTTTTTAGCTAACTCTGATTGGGATAGCCCCAATCGTTTTCTTCGGTAAATAATTTTCTCCAAAACATCACTAATTTGGTTATTTACCTTTTGCTCATTTATAGTTCCCCCCATTTTTTAGCAATTAAGTATTTTATACTTCAAAAATGGCAAAAATAATAGACACTTTACTTTCCAATTTGGACTAGCTGAAAACAGTATTTTTTTGGTATCTCTGAATCCAGGGAGTCCAAATTGGAAAGTGATTTGTTGTTTTATAAATGCCGCTAAGTACAAATTGGTTGAAATACTTTTAATAGCTTTATTTGAAGTGAAATATATCTTTTGAAGAGACGCTATTCTTTATTCAAAAAATATTCAATATCTACTTCTAAAACTTCAGAAATTTCTAACAAGCGTTTAAAACCCAATTTAGATTTCCCTTTTTCCATCTTATAATAGCTACTTAAGGTTATTTCTAGTTTTTTAGACATGTAGGTTTGAGAAAACCCAAGCCGTTTTCTGCGGTAAATAATTTTTTCTAAGACATCATTAAATTGATCATCTATTTTTTGATCAGTGTTACTTTTTCTCATTTTTTTGCAATTAAATTTTCTTTCTTTCCAAAAATAGTTAAAATAATAAACATTCTGATATCTTTTTGGCTCGTTGGAAACAATATTTTTTTATTCCTGAATTCTTCTAGTCCAAAAAGGAAAGTGATTTTTTTGGTAATTAAGAGAATTTGTCTCAATTTTGAGAATTGGAGAAAAATGCTATGAAAAAGAACTTTCTACCTAAAATGAGTATTTAGTAATATTTAGAAAAGTTATTTCTTTCCTTTTATTTAATAGTTTTCAAAACAGCTCAATATAAACGTATTTAATAATAAATACTTTTTTTAAAAATAAAACTAAAAAAACACATCTCAAATTGATAAATCTAATTTTAAGTTTAATATTCTGGCTCTTAACATACATATTCTAAAAATAGTATTTCAATCTATTTTAAAAGGTTTTTAGGATTTTGGTAATCGGCGGAGTAACTGAAATAATAAATATTTTTTGCTTTAAACATGCTGCAAAAAGCTTTTTATATTTTACTTGTTAATAGATAATAAACTGTTAAAAATTTCTGCTGTTAACAGGGTTGTTAAAAATTATTTTCTACCGAAATCTGCAGGAATTTCTCCCCAAGCTTTCGTTTCCCATTTTAAAATTGGATTTTTAAATGAATTCTCTTTCAGCCATTTTTCAGCTCTTTTAATCAATTCTAATAAGTCTTTATTAGATTCATCAAAATGCATATTTGTTTTGCATTGTTTCTTTTTTACCCAACTCATAGCAATTTTAGAATCTGAATAAATAGGAATATCTTCTTTATTTTTGCTTTTTAAAAGTGCAATTCCATGCACTAAGGCTAAAAATTCACCAATATTATTCGTTCCTTTTTTAAAAGGACCTTTGATGAAAATTTCTTGTTTGTTATGTGTTAAAACACCTCTGTATTCCATTTTTCCAGGATTCCCAGAACAAGCAGCGTCAACAGAAATACTTTCTAGATTAGGGCTGCCATATTTCTCTTTTTCAGCGGAGGAAAGTGTTGGTTTTTTAGTGTTTTTACCCTTATAATCCTCATAATTTTTAGAGAATGCAATTTCAGCAGCATCTAAATCTGCAAAAGATTTATATTGCGCGCTTTCAAAACCGTCTATTTGTTTTTTACAGACATTCCAAGACGTATAAATTCCTTTTTTACGTCCGTTCCAAACTACATAAAACTTTTTTTTACTCATTTATGCTTAAAATTACTTCTTCTATAACCTTCGGAAAGTAGTGTTGCTCTAAAAGATGAATCTTTTTTGCAATTGTTTCTGGAGTATCTTTTGTGTTTAAAGCTGTTTTTGCTTGATAAATGACGGCACCTTCGTCATAATTCTCGTTTACATAATGTATTGTAATACCGGTTTCCTCTTCATTATTTTCTTTTACAGCATTGTGAACGTGCATGCCATACATACCTTTTCCACCATATTTTGGTAATAATGCAGGATGAATATTAATAATTTTCTTTGGAAATGCAGCCACTATCTTTTGTGGAATTCGCCACAAAAAGCCCGCAAGAATTATAAAATCTGCTTCATTTTTTAATATATTTAACACGGTATCTGAAACAGAAAAATCATTTTTACTAAAGTGTAAACATTTGGTCTCTAGTTTCTTACATCTGTAAAATACTTTAGCGTATTTGTTATTGCACAAAACATTAGTAACAGTAGCTGTTTTTGTGTGATTAAAAAATTTAATGATGTTCTCTGCGTTCGATCCGGAACCAGATGCAAAAATAACAATACGCTTCATATCTATCTTTCTAAGGTACAAAAAAAGGAATAATTATTAACAAAGTGATTATTTTGGGTAAAGATTAAATTATTTTATTTACTTTTAATAATCATTTTAGGGACAAATATTAGTTATAATTAATAAGAATTGTATTTTTGCCCAGATTTAAAATTTAAAATTAAAAAATTATGTCAGACATTTCATCAAGAGTAAAAGCTATTATCGTAGACAAATTAGGCGTAGACGATAATGAAGTAACAACAGAAGCTAGCTTCACAAACGATTTAGGAGCAGATTCTTTAGATACTGTTGAGTTAATTATGGAATTCGAAAAAGAATTTGATATCCAAATTCCAGATGATCAAGCAGAAAACATTGGAACTGTAGGTCAAGCGGTTAGTTATATAGAATCAGCAAAAAAGTAATACTTATATGCAATTAAAACGAGTTGTAGTCACTGGACTTGGAGCATTAACGCCCATAGGAAATAATATTGAAGAATATTGGAACGCTTTAGTTAACGGAGTTAGTGGAGCGGCACCTATAACGCATTTTGATGCTTCCAAGTCCAAGACTCGTTTTGCTTGTGAAGTAAAAAACTTTAATCCTACAGATTTTATCGATAGAAAATCTGCTCGTAAGATGGATAAGTTTACCCAATACGCTATGGTTGCTTCAGACGAGGCAATTGAAGATTCTGGGCTAGATTTAGAAACTATTAATAAATTACGAGTTGGTGTTATTTGGGGGGCCGGAATTGGTGGTTTAGAAACACTTCAAAATGAAGTCTTAAACTATGCGGCAGGAGACGGTACTCCAAAATTTAACCCTTTCTTTATTCCAAAAATGATTGCTGATATTGCCCCAGGACATATTTCTATAAAATATGGATTTATGGGACCTAACTACACAACTGTTTCTGCATGTGCGTCATCTGCAAATGCTATGATAGATGCGTTAAACTATATTCGTTTAGGATATTGTGATGTTATTGTTACAGGAGGTAGTGAGGCAGCAATTGCTATTGCAGGAGTTGGAGGTTTTAGTTCTATGCAAGCTTTATCTACAAGAAATGAAACACCAGAAACTGCGTCTAGACCATTTGATGCCAGTAGAGAAGGTTTTGTTTTAGGTGAAGGTGCAGGAGCACTCGTTTTAGAAGATTATGAATACGCCAAAGCAAGAGGCGCAAAAATTTATGCAGAAGTAATTGGAGGCGGAATGTCTTCTGATGCTTATCATATTACAGCACCTCACCCAGAAGGTATTGGTGTAATTGCTGTAATGAAAAACTGTTTAGAAAATTCTGGTATAAAACCAGAAGATGTAGATCATATTAATACACATGGTACTTCTACTCCGCTTGGAGATGTAGCAGAACTGAAAGCAATTTCAGCTGTTTTTGGAGATCATGCTAAGAATATCAACATTAATTCTACGAAATCTATGACGGGCCACTTATTAGGCGCTGCCGGTGCTGTAGAATCTATTGCTGCAATTTTAGCAATGAAACACAGTATTGTACCACCTACAATTAATCATCAAAATTTTGATGAGAATATTAATCCAGATTTAAACTTAACCTTAAACAAACCTCAAAAGAGAGAAATTAAGGTAGCTATGAGTAATACTTTTGGTTTTGGAGGACATAATGCATGTGTTGCTTTTAAGAAAATAGACGAATAGTCTATGAATTTTATTCGTAAAATAGTTCAAGCGCATTCTAAAGAAGATGTTGCATTGCACGGCGAATTAAAAAAATTATTAAATTTTTCTCCAAGAAAAATAAAAAAATACAAAAAAGCTTTTACCCATAGATCTGTTCAAATTACAGATAAAAAAGGGAACCCTATAAATTATGAGCGTTTAGAGTTTTTAGGAGACTCTATTTTAGGCTCTGTAATTGCAGCTTACTTATATAAAAAAGTTCCTAGTGGCTCAGAGGGGTATCTAACTCAGATGCGTTCTAAAATTGTAAGTAGAGACCATTTAAACGAATTAGGTAAAGACTTAAACTTAATTAGATTTGTAAAAAGTAATATAGACCAAGCAAACGTTGGTGATAATATTCATGGTAATATTTTTGAAGCCTTAATTGGTGCCATTTTTATGGATAAAGGATATACTTTTTGTGAAAAATTTATACATCAAAACGTAATTGTACCTTATGTAGATATTGCCAAATTAGAGGGTAAAATTACAAGTTATAAAGGTTTAATTATAGAATGGTGCCAAAAACAAAAGAAGAAATATGTTTTTGATACTTATGAAGACTCAGGAAATGATCCTGTAAAACACTTTAGTGTTAAGATAAGTATAGATGGCGAGCAAATTGCCAAAGGAAGAGCTACTTCTAAGAAAAAAGCAGAAGAACAAGCTTCAAAAAGAGTGTATTTTGCTTTTCAAAATGAAATTTCTTTAGATTAAAACGATAACGTTTTCGTGAATATAACTTCCCATACTCGCTAACAAATGATAAAGTATTAGTAATTTAGCAAGATTGATTATTTAGAATGTATGCAAATTCATGCTTTAGGTTTCGGAGATTTTTGTGAAGATGAATACTCTTTAATAGGTATTCATACAGCTTTAGAAGACTATAAACTAGCCTATTTATTAAATAAAAACTTAAATACGCATTTTTCTAAATCTAAAAAAAATTTAGAGTTTGATAGCGATAAAAAGAGAGCGTCGTTTTCTATCTATAATTTCTCTAGTAAAAAGTACGACTTTGATTGGTTTTTAATAGCCAATAGTTTTAAAAGAGAAAATCAAACAGAATCAAACGAATTACTGTTAACAACTGAAACAAAAACATATCTAATACCAGAAAAGAAAAAAGTAGATTTCTTTATTAAAATTTCTGGAGAAATAAGTTTTGAGTTTGTAGCGAATGCAGTAAGTAAAATTAAAAACATAGAACAGATTATAACATCTTATTCAATAGATAAAAACAGCTTAAAGTCTAAAGACTTTTTAATATTTTAATATGACAGATTATAAAAAAACAAAAATAGTTGCTACCCTAGGCCCCGCAACAGATTCTAAAGAAATTTTAACAAACTTAGCTAAAGAAGGTGTAAACGTTTTTAGAATTAATTTTTCACATGCAGATTATGAAAATGTGAAAAAAACGGTAAAAACTATTAGAGAAATTAATGAAGAAAACGGCTATAATGTTGCCATTTTAGCAGATTTACAAGGTCCTAAATTGCGTGTTGGCGTTATGGAAGATGGTGTAATTTTAGAAGACGGCGCTTCTTTTACCTTTACAACAGAAAAATGTATTGGTACTAAAGAAAAAGCATTTATGACTTACCAACGCTTTCCAAAAGACGTAAAAGTTGGTGAGCAAATTATGGTTGATGATGGGAAATTACTATTTGAAGTAGTTTCTACAGATAAAGACAAAGAAGTAGTAGTAAAAGTAATTGTTGGTGGGCCGTTAAATTCTAAAAAAGGAGTAAACTTACCAAATACAGCAATATCTTTACCAGCTTTAACTGAAAAAGACAAGGAAGATGCAGTATTTGCATTGGGCTTAAATGTAGATTGGATGGCACTATCTTTTGTAAGAACGCCAGAAGATTTAAGAATGTTACGCGATTTAATAGATGAGCATTCTGATTATAGAGTGCCTGTAATTGCAAAAATTGAAAAGCCAGAAGCGGTAGCAAATATAGATTCTTTAATACCTTATTGTGACGGTTTAATGGTTGCCCGTGGAGATTTAGGAGTAGAAATTCCGATGCAAGATGTGCCATTAATTCAGAAGAAATTAGTAAGACGCGCGAAAAGAGCAAGAATTCCTGTAATTATTGCAACGCAAATGATGGAAACAATGATTGATAACGCTGTACCAACAAGGGCAGAGGTAAATGATGTTGCAAATTCTATTATGGATGGTGCAGATGCAGTAATGCTTTCTGGAGAAACCTCTGTTGGAAAACACCCAATTAGAGTCATTCAAAAAATGACAGAAATTATTAATGCAGTAGAAAATTCTAAAATAATTAAAGTACCACAAGAAGCACCACATATTAGAACAGATAGGTTTATAACAAAATCTATTTGTCACCATGCTGCTTCAATGGCAAATGATATAGAAGCAACTGCAATTTCTACCTTAACAAATAGTGGGTATACGGCTTTTCAAATATCTGCTTGGAGACCACAGTCTAAAATACTAGCATTTTCATCAGAAAAAAGAATTCTAGGGAAATTAAACTTGCTTTGGGGTGTAAAAGCATTTTATTACGACAAAAACTTAAGTACAGATGATACAGTTGTAGACATCAATAATATATCTAAGCAAAAAGGGTTTGTAAAAGCCGGCGATTTAATGATTAATCTTACCTCTATGCCTGTAGAAGCAAAGGGTATGGTAAATACATTAAGGGTTTCTGCAATTGACTAAAACACCATTTAATATGAGTTTAAGAGCATCTTGATTTTTCAAGATGCTTTTTTTTATGAAGAATTTTTTAAAACTTTAATTGTTTACTTATAATAATTGCATCATTTGTTACAAAAGGCATCGGCATCATATCTTCTGCTCTTGGTTCTAGGTTAAAGTTTTTATTAGAAAGTAAGTCGTAAGAAATCTCATTTAAGGTAATGTCTAAATTTTGATCTACGTTTACTGAGAAAGAAATTGTTACTTCTTTGTCATTATTACCTATATGGTACGCTAAAAATGTACCTCCTTTTACGCCATACTTTTTACCGTCATTTACAAGCACATCGTTTACCTTAAATTGACGTAAAGTCAATGTGGTTTTAGTTAAAAATTCTAATTTATTTATTTTTCTTTTAGGCGTAATTGTTATTTCTAAGAAACGCTTTTTACCAATTATAGTGTCTAGTTCTGTGGTAATTTTTGAAGACGAAATCGCTTTGTATTTCGTTTTTTTAGCGTAGTTAAAACGGGTATTGTATTTACTTTTGGTTTCTGCATTTTCAATGCTACCTGCAGTAAAATCTCCGTTAAAAACCTGCTTGGTATATTTATCTAAAATAGTATTATAGGTGCCAAAATAAGCAGTTTTATTATCTGAATTCTGAACATAAACAAGGCTATTAGGCCTTTTGTTATCATTGGAAAACCCGCTATTATAAGTTGCAATTCCAAAAAAGATAATAGTTAAAAACCCTGTCCATTTTTGAGTCCAAAAAGATTTTTTTTGATGAAAGGAGAGTATCATCAATCCAAAAACTAAAACGATAAAAATTGCACTTACAAAGAGTATTTTTAAACCCAAACCAACAGGAAACATTTTTACCATTGGCGCAAAAATATATACCGTTGGTATTGATAAAATAGTGAATAAGATACGCTTTGCTTTTTCTTCTAAATTTAAGAAAACGGCAATTGCTAAAATTAAAAGCGCACTAATAACAGGAATTATAAAAAACCCAGCACCTTTTAATGAACCACTAATTATAAAATTAAGTATTAACCAGAAGAAAATAGGTGCAACTAATAAATTGGTTGTTTTTTCTTCTTTTGAAGTACGTTTGTAAATGGTAAAAAGCAACCATAAATTTAAAAACACAAAAGCAATTATGTATTGATAGCCGTTATACGTAAAGCCGTGTAAAATGTCATTATAATGGGGATGTATTATTAATAATAACTCCCATAAACCATAAGATATTCCGGCACATAAAATTAAAGAGACTATAAAAGGAATAAAACCTTTAAGAACACCTTTAAGGTCTATTTTATTTAAAGAAAAACCAAAAACCAATAAGATTAGAAAAAGAATACTACATAGAATAACCATTGGTAATACCCAAGAAAAAGGATAGGTTGCCATTTTTATAATAGGAAAGTTTACGTAGACAAAATCTTCCTCTGAATTTAAGTTTGTTAAATCTGAATTTGAAAAATAATTTAAAGAAGTTGTAAAATAATCTGCTTGGTGTAAAAGTGTTTCTCTGTCTAAACGCTCATAAGAATCTTGTGCGGTGTGGTAATCAAAATGATCTCCAATAAAAGCAAAATTAAAACCGTTAATTTTTGCGTCTTCTCGAAAAACAGTTAAATCTGTATCATTAGGCAATTTTTTATAAATAGAATACATTAAAGAATTTGCTGCAGGAAAGTTGGGTTTTGTAGCTAAAAACTCTGAAAGTAATTTACTATTTTTTCCATTAGTTTCCATGAGCATATAACTTGGGCCGCCACTTCCTCTTGCCTCAAAATTTAAAACCAAACCAATATCTTTTGTCCAAGGATGGTTGTCTACAAATGCCTGTGCACCTAACAAACCTAATTCTTCAGCATCAGAAATTAAGATAATTAGGTCGTTTTTTTGTGTTTCATTTTTGGCTAAGAAAGCCCTTAAACCTTCTAAAATTGTAACCACACCAGATCCGGCGTCACTTGCGCCCAAAGAAGAATGCGGATTAGAATCATAATGTGTTAATAGCAATAATGCTTTTTCTGAGCCTGTACCTTTTAATTTTGCTATGATATTTTCTGCAGTGGTTGCTGCAAACCATTTTTTATTAATTGCGGTTTGTGTTTGAATTTCAGTTTCAAACCCCATTTTTCGTAATTCGGTAACAATGTAGTTTTGTACTTTTTTATGTTCTTTAGAACCTACATGATGGGCCTCTTTACTAATATTTTTTAAATGGTGCAGCGCATTTTCTAAAGAGAACTCTGTGTTTGTAATGTTTTTAGAATTCTTTAAAGCTGGTTTTAAATCTGCAAAACTCCAGTAAATTACTCCTAGTATTATCAGTATAGAAATTATTGTAGAGACTCTTTTCATTGGGTAAATTTATTTTTATAAATGTATGAAATAAAAAAAACTTTTATTAAAAATTAAAAAGCATTGGAAAATTCGCTAACTTTAGTACAAACTAAACGTATATTATTATGGGAATTAAGAGTTTTCAAGGAAAAAGAGAAATCAATCAAAGTAAAGAAGATGCACAAATTTTAGTATCAGATTATATGACTACTAGCTTAATAACTTTTAAAGCAGAAGACTCTTTAGACCACGTAATAAAACAGTTAATTACTTATAAAATTTCTGGTGGACCCGTTGTAAATGATAAAAATGAATTGATTGGTATTATTTCTGAAGGAGATTGTATTAAACATATTTCAGACAGCATGTATTATAACATGCCAACAGATAGTGAGAATACAGTTGAGAAGAATATGATTTCAGAAGTAGAAACTATTGATAAAAACATGAATATTTTTGATGCAGCAACTAAATTTATTAGTTCAAAAAGAAGACGATTTCCAATTGTAGAAAACGGGAAACTTATAGGGCAAATTAGTCAAAAGGATATTTTAAAAGCTGCTTTAAAAATGAAGGGAAATAACTGGAAATAAGGTTTTTACTTACAAGTTAGTATTGCCATTTGTTTCAAGTATTTTAGTGCTCTTTTCGAATTAGTAAAAAAGTATCATGCTCTAAAGCTAAATACCCTTCATTATAAATGTATAAATAGGTATTCCCTGTTTTGGTCTTATAAAGAGAAGTAAAGAACTGAAAGTCGAAACCTTTGTCATATAATTTAGTTCTTGTGACTTTTGTTTTACCAGAAATATTTAATTCAGATAAAATTTTATAATTTTTTCTTAACCTATTATTAATATTTCTAATGAGGTTTTTACTGTCTTTATTTACGCTATTATTATGTGCATTTCTACAATAATCTGTACAGAATTTCTTATCTATTCTGCCTTTTAGTGGTTCTTTACACTCTAAGCATTCTCTTTTTTCCATAAGGTAAATATACATTAATTTATACGAATACAAACGACTACAAGTAATTACAACCGAAAGTAATTGTTTTGTAACCGAATAAAATTAGAAAGGTGTCGCAACTTTGCAGTGTCAAACAAATTGACAAAATAAAATTATAAACAGGCACTTCTATAAAAGTGTAAAAAAACTTATCTTATGAATACGTTAAGAAACAAAGTACAGTTAATTGGTAGATTAGGGCAAGACCCAGAAATAGTAAATTTTAAAGACGGCAACAAGCTTGCTAAATTTTCTATGGCAACAGATGATAGTTATAAAGACAAAGAGGGCGTCAAGGTAGAACGTGCCCATTGGCACAACAGCGTTGACCATATGCGAAATTCAAATAACCGCCAAAAAACCCATGCCTAGGGGCTATAACGTAAATCCAGTTACCGTTGGAGACTACATAAAGCAATACAGGTTAGAAAATAGTTACACTGCGTTTGAATTATCATTAGAGCTAGATGTTTATAACTCTACCATTTATAAATGGGAAAATAACCTGACTAAACCACAAGGAAAAAACTTAAATAAAATAATACAGTTCTTCGGTTATGACCCAAGAACTCAAAACAAAATAAATACAGAAAATTATGAACTCACTTAGAAACAAAGTACAATTAATAGGGAATTTAGGAAACGACCCAGAAATTATTACATTAGAATCTGGAAAGAAATTAGCAAAGTTTTCTCTTGCTACAAATGAAAGTTACAAAGATGCTTCAGGTAATAAAGTTGATAATGTGCAATGGCATAATCTAGTTGCTTGGAATAAGACTGCTGATATTATTGAAAAATATGTAACCAAAGGTAAAGAAGTTGCTATTGAAGGAAAATTAACATCTCGTTCTTACGAAACTAAAGAAGGTGAAAAAAGATATATAACTGAAGTTGTTGTGAATGAACTTTTGATGTTAGGGAAATAGTCAATTATAAACATTTAAGTAAGAAGTTTCAGTTTTAATTGAGACTTCTTATTTTGTTCTAAATAAAGTAATTTACTAAAATTCGAAAGTAAGAATTATAGCTTAAAAAAGCTTGATATAATTATTTAATACTTTGATATACATTGAATGTACTTTTTTTATGTGAATTCGACCTTTGATACGTTGGTTACTAAAAACATAATCAAAAACTATATTTCCTATACATTAAATTTTATAACAATAGAATACATAAAATCAGATATTTTATCTGAATACTATGGATTTATATTTTTTATTCTAAACAAAAATAAAATGATGAGAAAATGACATCTTTAAAACATCATATTAATTAGAAATTATTTTTTTGTATTAAGTTGTTTATTATTAATCAACATGAACTTCGTAGATTTTACCAGCAATCATATCTGGCACTAACAATCTTCCTTTATCTTCTTCCAAATAAAAATCAGCAGCAGATTTTAATCCATCAATTAAAACTGTTGATTTTTCAGTTTTACCATCTATTTTCCACACTTTCCCTTCAGACCAACTACTCACGTAATAATTTCCTTTTCTATCTTGTTCAACAGCATCTGCTCCTCTGAAAACTCCTTTAAGAGGTGTTAATTCATTATTTCTCTTGACCAAAAAATTACCAAGAAAAAAAGAACCTACCATAATATTTCCATTATTATCGACACCAACTCCATTTGGATTTAGCATTAATGGAGAAGTCTTTTGAGCGATAGAAATTTCACCATTTAAAGAAATATGATAAATTCGACCTAAAGCAGGAATTTTTTTAGCTTCTTCACTATCTAAAGCCCATAAATTATTATTACTATCTCTCATATATTGAGTAGCTCCCATATCTACCACATAAATACCTTTCCCTTCAAAATCTACAGCTACATCATTTAGATATAAAGCTTCTTCTGGAAAATCATCTTTATCTATAAAAACATTTGTATTTCCTTGTTTATCGACTTTCCAAATACGGTTTAAATCGGAGAAATATAAGTGATCATTTATAAAAACTATGCCTTTAGGCTCATCAAAACCTGTAGCAAATGTTTTTACTCCTTTTGCTGAAATTTCAATTACTTCACCATCACCGATATCTTTATTATTCATTACAGTCACGTAATAATTATCATTAAAGCCTTTTGTAATACTTTCTGGTTTTGTTCCAACTTCTATTGGAAATTGAATTGTATCTTTTGAATTACAACTAAACAATAAAATAACAGAAATAATAAATAGTAAGTTTTTCAAAAGTTTCATTGATTTCTGATTTTATATTAAGCTTTGCTATATGGTTCTAAAGTTTCAATACTTCCGTCTTCTAAATGTGTAATTTCTGCAACTTTTACAGAGCGTAAATGAGTTACTCCTTTCGAAAGACAAGAATCGTGATAAAATAAATACCATTTTTCATTTACTTTACAAACTGAATGATGTGAAGTCCAACCCACAACTGGTTCTAAAATTCTACCTGAATAAGTAAATGGTCCATATGGAGAATCTCCAATTGCGTAACAGATAAAATGAGAATCTCCTGTGGAATAAGAAAAGTAATACTTTCCATTATGTTTGTGCAACCAAGCTGCTTCAAAAAATCGTCTATCAATGTCTCCAGCTAATAACAAATTACCATTTTCATCTAAAATTTCGATTTCTTTTGGTTTTTCTTCAAATTCTAATAAATTATCTGTCATTTTTGCAACATAAGGCAACAATGCAGGTTCGTTATCTTCTGGAATAAATGCTGTTGGACTATTTGGATCGTTTGCATTAAATTCGCCATTTCTCCAACGTTGTAATTGTCCGCCCCAAAGGCCACCAAAATACATATAGTAACTTCCATCATCATCTTTAAAAACAGCAGGATCTATAGAAAAACTTGCTTTAATTGCTTCTGGTTCTGCGATAAAAGGACCAATTGGAGACTTACTTGTAGCTACACCAATTCTAAAAATATCATCATGTGCTTTTGCTGGAAAAAATAAATAGTAAGTCCCATCTTTTTCATTTGCATCTGGTGCCCACATTTGTTGTTTTGCCCAAGGAACATCATCTACGTGCAAAGCAACACCATTATCTAAAGCTTTACTATCTATAGTATCCATAGAAATCACATGGTAATCTTCCATTGCAAAATGGCTTCCTAAATCATCAAACGCTTCACCAGCATCAACATCATGAGATGGATAAATGTATATTTTTCCATCAAATACATGTGCTGATGGGTCTGCAGTATAAATATGACTAACTAAAGGCTGTGAAATCGCTTTTTTATTTAACTCATCAAAATTGATGTGTTCTATATTTTCTTCTGGCATTTTATAACTTTTTAAGTGGTTCTTCTTTCTTTTAACTCTTTTTCAATTTTTAATTCCATCTTTTTATCAATTTCATAATAAAACAATAATCCAAATCCAATTAAAAATGGAATTGCAGGAAATATACTGATTAGCATTTTTGTTCCATGAATTGCACTATCTACTTGTGATTCTGCTTTTGGAACATAATTATACAATCCTAAAATCCATGCAACTAAAGCACTACCAATACTTAAACCTCCTTTTAACCCCACCATCATTGCAGAAAAAATGATAGCAGTTGCTCTACGATTGTTTTTCCATTCAGAATAATCTGCTACATCTGCAATCATAGCCCAAAGTAGAGGTATTGTTATTCCGTAGAAAAAGCCATGTAAAATTTGTGATAAGAATATCAATTCTACAGATTCGGGAGAGAAAAAATAGAAGAAAATAATAAACAATGTTGATACAAATAAAAACGTTTTAAAAACATCTCTTTTCCCATATTTATCGGCTAATTTTTTAGATAACCCGATACCTACCATCATAAAAATAATACCTCCTGCATTAAACAATCCAAAACCAGCAGAAACAGGATCTTCACCAAAGAAATTAACTCCAATACTTGATAAGAAATCTAAAATGGGGCTTATAAAACTTGTCAATCTATCTTCATTTACATAGTTTTTAAAATAATAAACATAAGAGCCACCTTTCATAGCAAGTGTTACAAAAACTAACGTTGTAACTGTTAAGGTGATTACCCATGGTTTATTCTTAAATAAATCCGACAAATCTTCTTTAACACTTGATTTTTGTTCTGGTTTTGGTACAATACGTTCTCGGGTGGTGAAAAATGTAATAAGTAACATAATAGTGCCAATAATAGCTAACCAAGTCATAACAACTTCTATACCTACAGCTTTATCACCTTCTCCAACAGATTCAATAATTGGCAACATAAACACTTGTACAAAGAATTGTGCAAACATTACTGCCACAAAACGATAAGCAGAAATGCTATTACGTTCTCCCATATCTCCTGTAATAACACCACTTAAAGCAGAATATGGTAAATTGTTTGCAGCATATAGTAATAATAATAACGTATAAGTAATAACCGCATAAATTACTTTTCCTTTATATTCAAAATCTGGTGTGCTAAATGCTAAAAGTGCAACTATGCCAAGCGGTACTGCTGTCCATAAAATCCAAGGTCTAAACTTACCCCATTTAGAATTTGTTCTATCTGCAATAGCACCAATAATTGGATTAAACCCAAAAGCTGCTACAAGACCAACGGTCAATATTATTGCAGATGCATGATTAGATTCAAGACCATAGATATCTGTATAGAAATATGCTAGATAGGTCATTAGAGTTTGAAAAACTAAATTGGCTGCTAAATCTCCAAGAGCATAACCTACTTTTTCTTTTACTGATAATTTTTGTGATATTTTCATACTTTTAAAAGTTAGCTTTTATTTTTTTAAAGAAATTACATTTTGATACACATCTTTAGGTTGATTGTTTCTATCAAATAATAAAGGGTAATTTGTTCTGCCTTTTATTGGCCAATTATTTAACCAAGAATTGCCATCATTTACACCCCAAAAAGTAACTCTTTCAATTTTATCTTTATGTTTTAAAAGCAGATTAAAAATAGCCTCATAACGTGTTGCAATTTTTTGTTTCCCTTCCTCCGTTAATCCATTTTTATAAGGATTAAATTTAGGATCATTTTCGTAACGATCGTAATTTTGTTCTACAGCAGCACCGTTTAAATCCCAAGGATTTGGTAAAGCAGTAACGTCTAATTCTGTAAAAGAAACTTTTACACCTAAACTTGAATATGCCAAAATACTATTCTCAATATCTTCTATACTTGGTCCCTCTACACTCCAATGCGCTTGCATACCAACACCATCTATTTTAATACCTTTTTTTTGTAGATTTTTTACAATTCTAATAACTCCTTTTCTTTTTTCTGGTTTCCAAAGATTGTAATCGTTGTAAACTAATTTTGCATCTGGAGCAGCTGCAGAAGCTGTTTTAAAAGCCAGTTCTAAATAACTTTCGCCATCAAAAACTTTGTAAAAATGAGAAGTTCTTGGAGAACCATCTTCATTTAAGGCTTCATTAACTACATCCCAAGTATCAATTTTACCTTTATATCTACCTGCAATTGTATTGATGTGTTTTTTAATGTGTTTTTCTAAATCTTCTTTTTTGTTGATTTTAGTCACATAGGGCGCTAATTGACTATGCCAAAGTAAAGTATGACCAACAGTATTTAAATTATTCTTTTGACCAAAAGCAACATACGCATCAGCTATATCGAAAAAGTATTCATTTTCCTTCGGATGAATTCCCTCCCATTTCATATCATTTTCTGGCGTTATAGAGTTAAATTCTCTATTTATTAAAGCAGCACCAATAGAATCTGTTTCTTTTATATGGCTTGTGTTAATTGCTGTACCTATTAAAAAGTCGCCTTTAAAAGCACTTTTTAATGAAACTTTAATTTCTTCTTTTTCTTGTGTAACTTCTTTTTTTACTTCTTTACAGCTTAAAAAACAAACTGATGCGCAAATTAAAATTGATTTTATTTGTTTGATCATAATTCTGATTTATATACTTCTATTGAGGTTAGTTCTGGGTTTCCACCCTGTTTTCCGCTACCAGCGGCTATGTAAATTTTATTGTTTAAAACAGTTGCATTCGTGCCATGTCTTCCCGTATTTAAAGAAGGTTTTTGCGACCACGTTTTGGTGTTTATATTAAAACTATACATTGTTTTGTTGGTTGCAATATTTCCAGTTTCGCCACCAAAATAATATAGCTCATTATTTAAAACAACAGCGCCACTTCCTGCAGCAGGATTTGGTAATTTTGCTTTAAAAGTGTTCCATTTTTCTGTTTCAAAATCGTAATAATCTACAACATCTGATGTCGTTTTAAAGAAAGCTTGAAAATTATCAGGTTCGTGATACTCTGATCTTCTTCCACCTAATGCTATCAATTTATCATCTAAAACAACACTTGTGCTATGATCTCTTTTTGTAGGTGAATTTGATAAAATTTTCCAAGTATTATTTATTGGATCATACACATCAAATAAAGCTGTAGTTCCACTTGTATGCCCTAATTTAATTCCGTTTACTATATAAATTTTATCATTAAAAACAGTTACACCTGCTGCACCTCTTCTTCTATCTACTGGAATTTCTAAAATAGTTCCCCAAGTATCATTCTCTGTATTAAATTTATAAATGTGTTGCAAAGGTTGTTCAACAGGATATTCTCCTGTAAAACCGGAAACAATATAAATAGCATCACCAAAAGAAATAGGTGTTATATGATTCATTTCTATAGGAAGATGCTTTAATGGAGACCAAGTTTCTGTATCAACATTAAATTTCTCAACAGGTTTATCTCCTCTACCGCCAATTAGATATAAAGCTTTTTTATGTGCTACAAAACCACATTCGTGTCTTGCAGTACAGGTTTCTTTCGCTTCAATAACATCCCATTTAGGCTTTGTGTTACAAGCAAAAAATAAAAAAATGAATAGTAACTTTAATAAGGTTTTCAATAGTTTTTAGTTGATTTTTATGGAATTTAAAATTAGCTTTATTAAAGAAAATGAAATAAGACAAATAATGCTTTAAGTAGAACAATTGTTGCAATAAGTTCTAATTAATCAAATAGTAATAAAAGTTGTAAAAAGTGTGTCTAGCAATAATCCAAAAAATATTAGAATGATATACAAACTGAAAAAATACTTTTTAATTTTCATGGATATTTAATTGTCATCTAATCAAGCTAAAATTTCCTATTTTCTTTGTAGAAGACCCATTTATATCTGTTAATATTGCTTGAAACCAATACGAATTGGAAGGCATTTTTTTGTTATGATATCTTCCATCCCAACCTAAACTTAAATCATCTATTTTATATAGTAAAACACCAAATCTATTATATATTTTGATATTTGAAATAGTATAAGCATTTTTATTATAACCTGTTATATTCCATAAATCATTAATACCATCTTCATTTGGTGTAAAAAATCTAGGATATTTTAAAATAGAGAAAACATATTTTACAGTTCCACAACCCTGCTTATTTTTAACAAATAAAGTATGCGTTCCTGTATCAATATTTTCAAAAAATGGTGAAGTTTGATAAACTCCAAATTCATCATCTAAAGAAAACTCATAATTGCCAATACCTAAATTATCAGTTATAATTTGAATTGTATTATTACTTGAATCATCTTGAATTAAAACAGATTCTTTAGTAATATTTGCTATTTCAGAGTTAATAACTAAAATTGTTTTTTCAATAGATTCGCAACCTGCATTTGAAATTGCTTTCACACTATAATTTCCTGTGCCACTTACCATAACTGAAGCTGATTTTCCTGGAATTATAGTATTATCTTTTTTCCATTGATATATATAATTTCCTTGAGCATTTTCTGTTTCTAAAGTTACAGAGCTAGTGTTTAAACAAAAAACATACGTTTCTTTTACTAAATTAAATTCTGGAATGTGATCACTTATAGAAATATTTACAGCTGTTCTTGTATCAGAAACACAATCAGCAATTTTTGCTTCTAAATAGTATGTTTTATCAGCAGATAATATTGGTGTTGTATAAACATCTCCTTCAAATAAAGATGTTGTACTTGTTAGTGAATCATACCAAAAAACGGTACCTGCAGAGGCAGATGCAATTATACTCACAGCTGTATTTATACAGATATTGTGCTCTAAATCAACACTAATTGTAGGTTTTTGATTTACGGTAACGACTACTGGAGTTCTATTAAAACTTGTACAACCATTTACAGAAATTGTTGCATAATAAGTTGTTGTTGCATTAATTATAGGAGTGGTAAAAGAATTACCTGTTTGTAATAAATTTCCATTATTTAATGCATCGTACCATAAAATAGTTCCTTCACTTGGTGTTGCTGTTAAAGTTGCAGTTCCCGATTCACAAATAACTGCATCTGTTGTTGCATTTATTTGTGGCAAATAAATACTTGTGCTTGTAAAAATTTGTAAAACTGGATCGCCAACAGAACCACCATACTCAACTATATATCCTTTTGGTGCGTATTTATTAACACCTCCAATATTTGGTAAATCGTTCCAAGCTCCACGTATTCCTATACTTGGGTCTGTAATGTGTGCATAATTTTCATCTCCTAAATCATTGTTTGGTTCATTATTATTCCAATTTGCATAATTTGGGGTACTTCCATTTACGTTTCCGTTCCAAAAAACACTTTCTCCTTCAGGTCCTGTTACCCATTTCCAAACACCTTCTACTGTTTCATCTGTAGCACCAATCCAACCAGTACCAATTGCTTGTTCGCCAGCTAATATCGCTTCTTCTTCTGTTGCTAAAGTTGCCAAATATCCTTTTAACCCATAAAAAGTTTTATTTTGCGCTTCTATTCTTGCATTACTCCAAGTAATCCCATCTTCTGCAACATATTCGTAAAAATGATTGGTAGAAGGTAAATAATTTGCTTCACTTATAGTAAAAGAAAAAAACTTTTCTTCATTTATAGAAGTGGCAGTAGTCTTAAAAACAATATCTCTAACAGCGCTTTGTAAATTAATAAATAAAATTTCATTTGACCCAATTCCAGATAGCGTAAGTTTCCCTTCTGAAGCATTCCAATTTGTTGATATTTTTGGGTGATTACCTTCTAAAGATAATTCATCAAGATTAATTTGATATCCAGAAGATATTTGAACAAATAAAAGAGCTATACCAGTATCATCACTATCAGAAATAGTGAAATTTGGAGCAATTTTTATTTGAGTTTGAGGACAAAAGATTTGTCTTGAATTTGCTGTTAAAATAGGTGGTTCGTTTTGAGAAAAAACCGTACAAAAGCTAAATAAAAATATTAAAAAGTAAAAATTATTTTTTATATTCAAGGTAAATCAATTTTTAATGAAATTTTAATTTAGTGCTTTTCTTAAGTCTAAAATATTAGGGATTTTATCTAAAAAAACTTCCTTACTATTTGCATTTGCAGATTCATAAATTTTTTCAATAATGTACATATCACGCAATCCCATTTCGCCAGAAACGATACTTTTGGTATCATTTAAAATATTTAAAGCAAAGGCATCAATTTGAAGTGCTTGCTGATTTACATTTTCAATTTTTATGGAACCATTTGGAGTTTTCCCTTTTATTCCACCATAAGTAAATGAAGGATTTAATTCTATTTCTCCTTTTTCTGTAGTTGCTGTTATATAACAATAAAAATCTTCTTCATAAGAAGTTTTACACAACGCTTTTCCTGATGGAAACGTCATTTCCCATTCTAAACTTCCTTCTATATTTTGCTTGTTAAAAAAAACTATATCTTTTGTTGTGTCTTTTGCCCATAGAGAAATTGGCAATTCACCAAACATATAAATTGCAGCTTGTAAGGCATAAATTCCTAAATCCATTAAAGGACCTCCACCAGCTAAAGTTTTTTGCAATCTCCATTTTTTAGGATTCTTTAAAGTGAATCCAAAACCAGCTTCAGTATTCATTTTACCCAAAACTTTATTTTGCCCAAGTTCCATTAAATAGCCATTAATAGGATCGAAATGTAATCTATAACCTATTGATAATTTTACATTTGCTTTGTTACAACTATCAATCATTTTTTGACAATCTTCTACAGAAGTTGCCATTGGTTTTTCGCAAATAACATGTTTACCTGCTTTTGCAGCTCTAATGGTAAATTCTGCATGCATGCTGTTTGGCAAAACAATATATACAATGTCTATGTCATCATTATTTACAATAGTATCAAAATTAGTATAGTTGTAAACATTTTCTTTTTTAATATTGTATTTATTAACCCAAATTTCTTCTTTTTCTTTAGTACCAGTAACAATTGCAGATAAATAAGAGTGTTTTGTTTCTAACAAAGCTGGCGCTAATTGATCTTTAGAATAAGATCCTAAACCAACTAAAGCTACGCCTAATTTTTTAGTTGAACAACTTTGCAGTAAGTGTATTTGTGATGCAAATAATGTTATGCCAGAAGCAGCTAAAAGTTGTTTGATAAAAAGTTTTCTTTCCAATATCTTAAGGTGTTCTATTTTTAATTTTTGTAAAAAATTAAGATTAGTATTTTCAATTTTAAAAATAATTGTAATCCATTGAATGTTGTATGACAAATAATGCTTTGAGTAAAAAAAATGTTGCAACACTTATTTAATAAATGCCTTAATATTTGATAAATAGAACAGATGATTATTTTACACCAAACCTATATATTGTTGTTGATGTATAAACTTGGTTTGGAAATAATAATATTGAAGGAAAGTTTTTCTGATTTGGGCTGTTAGGAAAATGCTGGGTTTCTAAACAAAATGCAGCTCTTTTATTATAAATAATACCTTGCTTCCCTTTTAAATTATCTAAATGGTTTCCTGAATAAAACTGAATTCCTGGTTCTGTGGTATAGACTTCCATAGTTCTTTTTGAGGAGTCATCTATAACTTTTGCGGCAAAGTCAAAACCTGTATCATTCAAAACAAAATTATGATCATAACCCAATGCAAGTTCTAATTGTTTTTCTTTTTGAAAAATATCTTGTTTTATTTTTTTAGGCGCTCTAAAATCGAATGAAGTGTTTGCAACGCTTTCTAAATTACTTGTAGGAATCATTTCATCATTTACGGATAAAAAACGATCTGCATTGATTTGTAGTATGTGATTTTCAATAGATTCAGTAAAATCCCCAGATAAATTAAAATAAGAATGATTTGTTAAGTTGATTACTGTTTTAGCATCTGAAGTTGCAAAATAATTTATTTCGAGTTCGTTGTTTTCCGTTAATGTATAGATGACTTTTACTTCTAAATTACCGGGAAAACCTTGGTCTAAATGTTTTGAAGTATGTGTTAGCTCTAAAGATGATTCTGATATTTGGTTTGCTTTCCAAATAACAGTATGAAATCCGTTTTTACCTCCATGCAATTGATGTTTTCCTTCATTATTATCCAATAAAAACTCTTTATCATCTATAGTAAATTTACTATTTGCTATTCTGTTTCCATATCTACCAATAATAGCTCCAAAAAAATGATCTGGTTTTTCTAAATATTCTTTTGCTGTATCAAAACCCAGAACAATATCTTTAAAAACACCTTCTTTATCAGGCACAAATAAATTCACAATTCTGCCACCATAATTGGTGATTTGAGATACAATTCCGTTTTTATTTTTTAAAGTAAATAACTGAATTGATTCGTTATTTAAAGTATATTTAAAATTTTCAAGAGAGATTAATTTCATAAATCTATTTTTCAATTTTATTGATTCTAAATTACCGAAAGTAATCTGTTTGTTGTACCGCTTCTAAAATAGCTTTTCTAGCTAATTTAGGTTGCAAATCTCTATTGTATAAAAGAGGATAATTGGTTCTGTTTGGAATTGGGTAGCCATTTTTCCAAGACATTCCATCGTGAACGCCCCAAAAAGTTACTCTATCAATTTTATCTTTATTTTTTAAGAAAATCTCAAATATTTCTTTGTATCTATTTGCCAATTGTTTTTCTACATCTTCTGGCAAACCGTTTTTATATGGATCGAAGAAAGTTTTAAATTCTTCTAATTGAAATTGAGACTCCATCATACTTCTACCAATAATTTGCCCTTCTTTTGTTAAAGGCAACACATCAACATCTAATTCTGTAATCATTACTTTTAAGCCAAGAGCAGCATATGCATCTATAGCTTGCTGAATGTATTCGTTTTTTGGAAAGTTTAAACCCCAATGTGCTTGTATACCAATACCATCAATTTTAATTCCGTCTTTTTGAAGCATTTTTACCATTCGTACAATTCCTTCTCTTTTTTCTGGTCTCCAAGCATTAAAATCGTTGTAATATAATTCTGTATCTGGTGCATATCCACTTGCGTATTTAAAAGCTAGTTTAACCATTTCATCACCATCTCCAATACCATTTACCCAAGTTGTTGGTCTGTAAGATCCATCATTGTCTATAACTTCATTTACAACATCCCAAGCTTGCACTTTTCCTGCATATCTTCCAGCAACTGCTTTAATGTAAGTTCGCATTTGTTCTTTTTGTTCTTTAGGAGTATTAGGTTGTCCTTTATCATTTGTAAAAAACCAAGCTGGTGTTTGATTGTGCCATACTAATGTGTGACCAACAATAAACATATTATTTTCTTTCCCAAAAGCAACAAAATCATCTGCAGCTTTAAAATTATAAACTCCAGGAGTTGGGTTTATAGATGCTGCTTTCATACAATTTTCTGGTGTAATTGTATTAAATTCCTTTTTTACAATTTTAGTCAAAGTTTCGTCTTTGCCAGAAACAATATTCAGGTTAATTGCACTACCTACTAAAAATTGTTTTTCAAAGGCGAGTTTTAAAGCAATATCTTCATTGGTTTCAGCTATAGATGCATCAACCTTTGGTTTGTTATCTGTACAAGCAGAAATTACAAACATGAAAACAAAAATGAGTTGAAAGGTACGTTTTGTCTTTTTCATAAAATTTAAATTTCTTATTTTATTAATTTGCATATCGAACGCCTTTAACATTCATCTGTAAAGTATAAACTGAATTTAAAGCAGTTATAAAAAGTATATCAAAATTTTTACCTCCAAACGTAACGTTGGCTGTCCAACCTTTTGGGACTGCAATTTGTTCGATTTTTTTACCATCAACATTAAAAACGGTGACACCATCAGTTCCTGTTAGATAAATGTTTCCTTTGTCATCAATAGTCATTCCATCAGAACCCATAGCTGTAAATAATTTTCTATTGGTTAAATTTCCGTTTTCTTGAACATCAAAAACAAAGGTTTTATTGTCTGCTTGGTCTGCAACATAAAGTGTTTTTCCATCTTTAGAACCAATAATACCATTGGGTTGCACGTAATTATCATTTGATACAATAATGGGATTATCTGAATTTGGAGCTAAATAATAAACACTGTTTTCTTTTTGCTGTGGTTTTTTATGAACCCACCAATCACGCTGATAATAAGGATCTGTAAAATAAATACCTCCTTTTGCATCAACCCAAAGATCATTTGGTCCATTGAGTTTTTTTCCTTCAAAATTGCTTACAAGCACCGTTTGTTTTTTGTCTGAATTTATACGCCACAATTCATTTTTTTCATCAGCTGCAGATAGTAAATTGTCATTATTATCAAAATAAAGACCGTTTGAACGACCAGAAGGTTTCATATATTCTGAAACAGTGTTGTTAGAAGCATTCCATTTTAAAATACGATCATTTGGCTGATCTGTAAAATAAACGTTGCCTTCTTTGTCTGCTGCTGGCCCTTCTGTAAATTCATATTCCTCAGCAACTAGCACTAATTTTGCCCTTTCTGCAATTATGTTTACAATATCCTTTTTTGTTGAAACTATATTTTTGGTTGTTTTATTTATTTGACATTTAACTGTCAACATAAAAAATAACATTAATAAGAATAATTTTACAATCGATTTTAGTGTTCTTTTCATAACAAGAAGTTGTTTAGTGCTTTATTTTTTCTCGTAAACTTTAATATAATCTACAATTAAATAAGCTGAATATTGTGATGCAACAGGAGCTACTGGTAAATTACCACCTACAGATAAGTTTAAGATTAAAAAGAATTCGTCATTAAAAGGGTAAGGTTGCCCATTTGTATCACTTGGTGTAAATGTTTTATACTCTTTATTATTGATGAGCCACGTAATTTTATCTTCTTCCCAAACAATCGAAAAAACGTAATAAATTTTGTCGAAATTTTCGTCAGTAGTCGTATAATAAGTAGATTTAAATTGATGATTTGACAAGTCTTTACCAAAATGAGCAGTACCAAAAACTTTGTTTTGAGACTCTCCTAAATATTCCATAATGTCAATTTCACCTCCACTTGGCCATTTGTCAGCAGGATTTGAAATAGAATAGTCTTTATTTATCAACCATAAAGCAACCCAAGAACCTGTTGCAGAAGGCATATTTGCTCTAATATCTATCCGTCCATATTTTATCTCAAACTTATTATCTGTATGAATTCTTGTTGATGTATAAGTAGAACTGCCAGTATTTTCTTTTTTAGCTTCAATAACTAAATTACCATCTACAAAAGAGTGATTTTTATCTGTATAATATTGCAATTCGTTATTTCCCCAACCACATAAATCTGGGCAACCTGTACCAATATGATAATTCCATTTATTACTATCTAATTCACTCGTAAAATCATCTGCCCAAACTAAATTATAGTCAGCATAACTTGTTGGAGAAGTATAACCAGATGTTGGTATTGTTGGCGCAAAACTCGGGCAACTTTCACAAACAGAACCTCCACAATCTATACCAGTTTCATCTCCATTTTGAATACCATCTGAACAAGATGCAGTTATCGGAATAATGTTTGAACTAGTTTCTTCTGATGAAGAGCAAGCTGTTAAAATACTTGCTACAAATACTAGAATTAAAATTAATTTTTTCACTATTTTTTATTTTTTGGTAATACCCAATAGATTCCTCCAAAAATGTGGTTTAAGAAGTTTTTGTCTTTATATGATTCTGGTTTATGTCCCAAAGCTGTATAAAACGATTTTCCTCCTTCATAATCTTGATACCATGAAATGGGATGCTTATCTCCCATACCTTTTAATGGGATGTCATCATAACCTGCAGTAAAATCATAAGAAGTTTCATCAACAGTTAATAGAATATTTAGTTTATCTAAATTCATATTTTTAAAATTATACCATTCATCACTTCGAAGCCATTTTTTTGGTAGATGCCATGTTGCTGGGAAATCTTCATTCTCAACTTTTACAATTGCCGCTTGTAACTTTGGATGATTCACAAATTTTGCCCCAACAAGACCATCAAACCAAGAATTATTGTTTTTACCATCTGCTGTTCCATGTATGCCAACAAAGCCTCCTCCTCTTTTCATAAACGCTTTTAAAGCAACCATATGCTTTGTCTTTAAAGAATCTGCATTGGCGTTCATAAATATTACTACATCATGTTTTGGTAATTTCTCTATAAGATCGTTTGGTCTTTGTGTCCAATTAAACTTGAACTGATGTTCTTTTGCCATTTCATCAAATGCCTTAATAGCAATAGGTATGGTATTGTAATGCCAATCATCATGTTGGGTAAACAATAAAACACTAAACTGGTCTTGCGCATTTGTTTTCATCATTGATAAAACACATATCGTTAATAACAGGTATTTACTTGTAAGAGATTTCATAATCAAACGTTTATTTTAATAATTCATAATAAATATATTGCCAAGCTAAATCAACACTAATAATAGGGGAGTAGTTGTAATCTTCTACTTCGGAAATTACATATTTTAACCCTGCTTTTTCTGCTGATAAAAATATCTTGTTAAAGTCTATTTTACCACTTTGGCCTAATTCTTTATAATCTTTTACGTGCCAACTTGTAAACCTTTTCGGATGTTTTTTAAAATAATCTACAGGATTAACGCCTGCAACATCCATCCAATATAAATCTGATTGAAAACTTACATATTTTGAATTCGTGTTTTCTAAAAAGTAGTCGTAGATTATTTTTCCTTCAACTTTTAAAAACTCGTCTTTATGATTGTGAAATAGAAATTGTAACCCTGCATTTTTACAAAGTTTGCCTACTAAATTATAATAATTGGTATAAATTTTTAATTCTGATAAAGATTTTACTTTTTTTAAACTATTATTTGAAGTTGATAAATAAGCAACTCCTGCTTTTTTATGATCTGAAATTGTTTTATTCCACCAAGTTTCTATTTCTTTATCGCTTTTATTCACTGGGTTGTAAAAAGTCATAGAACCTAAAAAACGCATGCCATTTTTTTCTACTAATTCTCTAAATTCTTCGGGAGAATAGCCATAAAATTTTCCTTCTTTATAAACAAAAGTTTCTATATAACTATACCCCATTCTACCCAATTGTTTTAAAGTATTTTCTGGATTTTCATTCATTAAATCTTTTACTGAAACCAATTGAATACCTATATTTTTATCTTTTGAATTTTTCTTGATGTATTTAATTTTCCACAATTCTTTATCTGATGGGTCTGTTCCTTTTAAAACAACTTCAGAATTACTTAAAAAATTAAAATTTACAGTAGAAATATGTTCTCCGTTTAAATTCTCATCTTTCATAATCCAAGTGTTATTTTCGTAAAAATTACCTTTACCAATAAAACATTCATTTTTTTCGTTTATGCCTTTTGCTATAATTTTATTTGTAACAGTATCATAACTAATTAGTTCTACTAAAATAGTTTCCCAACGATTGTTTCTATTTTCAAAAACAGTAACTTCTAAACCATTTACGAAGTTGATAGTCGATTTCACAACCATTTTTATTGTAGGGTTTTCTCCTAAATCATCATCATTAATATTTTCTGCACCATACCAAGTACCAACATATTTTGATAATTCTTGTAATTGGTTTTTTGATTTATTTTGAGCATTTATAAGCAAACCATGAAAAAGAAATATGGCTAAAAAGAGAAAATTTACTTTTTTAAAATGTAACATTATTTTGAGTTTTAATTGCTGTAATTTTCAACTTATTAAAAAAGAAAAGCTTAATTCTGATTCTTCCAATTTGTTACTTCAAATATTTTATGAAAAATTTCTGTATTCTCATATATTCCTGAAAACGCTTCGGAACCGGGGCCAAAAGCAAATACAGGAATTAAAGTGGCAGAGTGCCCACCAGTTGAAAAAGTTCCGGTAATTTCTTTATAATCGCTATAAGTTGTACCATCTTCTTTTTTCTTTTGTGTAGATGCTAAAGTAAATCCTCCTGTTTCATGATCTGCAGTTACAATAACCAATGTATTACCATCTTTCTCTGCAAAGTCCAAGGCTTTACCAACAGCATCATCAAAATCTATTAGTTCAGATATCAAATAATTTGCATCATTATTATGACCACCCCAATCTACTTGCGAGCCTTCTACCATCATAAAAAAACCAGCTTTAGCGGCATCTTTATTCAAAAACTGTATCCCTAATGCTGTTGCTTTAGGTAAAAAATCTCCACGGGTTTTAGCCACTGCATCCATATGCTCTTCTGCTAATAAATACCCCATTTTAGATTGTTTTTTAATTTGAGAAAAGTCACCTAAAGCAGTAGTATCTATCTCAAATCCCTTTACTTTTAAGTCCGATAATAAATTTTTTTCGTCTTTTCTTTTATTAAAAAATTTCCTTCCACCACCAGCAAAAAAATCAATATCTGAAGCTACTAAATCTAAAGTAATATCTTCATATTGGCTTCTATGCAAAACATGCCCATAAAAACTTGCTGGAGTTGCATGTTGTATTGACGATGTCGAAATTAATCCAGTTTTAACATTTTGTGGAGATACAATTTCTACCAAAGTTTTTAGTTTTGTAGAGTCAGTTGCAACACCAACTGCACCATTATAGGTCTTTTCTCCTGATGAAAAAGCAGTTGCTCCAGCCGCAGAATCTGTAATAAGTTCTCTTGACGAAGATGTTTTAATAAGCCCAATTGACTTAAACCTTGCGTAATTTGGGCTTGTTTTTTTAAAATAAAATGCAGATGATACTTGAGACAAACCTGTACCATCTGCAATTAAAAGAATCACATTTTTAGCCTTTGGCTTCACTTCTTTTGTAATCATTTGTGATTTACAAGAGGTTAATGTTATTAATAGCGTTATAAAAACGATACTTTTATAAGTCATAAGTTGTGTTTTTATTATTAATTTATATTCTTATTTTTAAACCAATGATACATGGCTTTATTGGTGCTTTTTTCTCCTGATGAAGTACTGTATATTCCGTAAATTGTGCCTACAAAACCTCCCGCTTTTTTTGTGCTTAAAAATATAGCATCTACATTTTCTTTTAAAAGCATCCAATCTTTATCATTTGCAGCATAATAGAAATTATAAAATTTGCCTTTGGCTTCAATTTTAAGTGATATATTTTCTACTTTTTCTATCGATTTAAAAGCAATTTCTTCTGTACTATTTTCTGTTGATTTTAATAACTGAACAATTGGTTTATTATTTTTTGATGAAATGCACAAATAATAAAAATGAGTTTCATTTTGAAAAGCTACCAAACCTGCTTTTTCATTTTCTAATTCAGTTTTAAAGGATAGTTTTGTGCTTACTTCTCCAAAAAGATGTTTTTGCCTATAGCCAATAAAACTTGGGTTTACTAATTCTGATGTAGTTTCTGGACGTGTATTTACAATTAGTTTTCCATCAGCAATTTCATACCATTTTTCTCTCGGAGTTCTTAAAAAAAGCCAATCGAAACCTAATTTTTCATCTGTAAACTCATCAATAAAGACATTATTATTTGTTGATAACACATCACCTTCATCAACCAAAATTTCATAATTTTCTTTTACAGTTTCTCCTTGTAAATCGAAAATTGGCCAATCATTTACCCATTTAACAGGTGCCATAAAAGTTTCTCTACCTGTATTAAAATGATTCTGATTGTCATAAGGCCTGCATCCTAAAAAAACACCCCACCAATTACCAAAATTATCTTCTATAAGATCTGCATGACCTGTTGATGTTATTGGGTTTTTTCTATTATCACTTAAATTTTTTTGTGTTAAAATCGGGTTATTTTCATAACTTTTGTAATCACCTAAAATAGTTTTGCTTCTAAAAATAACTTCAGAATGTTGATCTGATGTACCACCTTCAGCTGCCATTAAATAATAAAAACCGTTTCTTTTATAAATGTGAGGTCCTTCAATCCAAATTGGTTGTTCTTCTGGTTTTGCGCCTTTGTCTATAATTATTTTTGGCTCGTCAATAGTTTGAAGTGTCTCTGTATTTAACTCTAAAATTTTAATAGTTCTATGCCCATCATATGCTGGTTTATTATTTGCAGGTTCGCTATTGTAGATTACATAAGATTTTCCATTTTCATCAAAAAACAAAGAAGGATCAATGCCAGAAACTTTTGGCAACCAAACTGGATTAGACCAAGATTTTGATGGATTTTTTGAATGAATAATAAAATTCCCTTTGCCATCAATTAAAGTTGAAATAATGTAAAAAACACCTTTATGATGACTAATTGTTGCCGCGAAAATTCCTCTTGAAACTCCTAAACCATCTAAATTTAATTGTTCTGGTCTGTCTAAAGCATTACCAATTTGCTTCCAATTTACTAAGTCATCACTCTTAAAAATAGGTATTCCAGGAAAATAAGCAAATGTGGAATTTATCATATAAAACTCATTATTTACTTTACAAATACTTGGGTCTGGATAAAATCCTTTTAAAACAGGATTAGAAAATGTAGTTTTTTTTAACACATCTTTATTTTGTTTTTTAGAAGAACAACTAAAAAACAGTGTAAAAGAAATTAATATAAGTGTTTGTTTTATCATCAATATTCCAATCCAATTAAATTCCTAACCTTATCTATGGTTTTAATTAAAACTTTAGAAAACTCAAAACTCATTATATAGCTTTCTTTTTTACCATTTCTTAATAACTGATTAAAATGTAAAATCTCATAGTAATACCCAAAACCTTTGTAGGGAATATCTTTTGTAGTTTCCACGTCATTTTTAATTATTGTAATTGTAGTAGGTTCATGAAACCGTGTATTTAATTTTAGTACTCCATCGGTAAAAGTATAAATAGCTTCCGATTTTGTTTCCTTTAATAGTGTGCTTTTTAAAACCGCTGTTGCATCATCATAATTAAAAACCGTATTACATTCAGAATCCGCACCAGTTTCATAAAAAGAAGCATTTGCCTCTATATTTTTTGGTTTGCCTAAAGTAGATAAAGCTGCAAAAATTGGATAAATACCTATATCTAATAGACTTCCACCTCCAATCTCTTTTTTTAAAAATCTACCCTCCAAATCATAAGCTGCTTTAAAACCAAAATCTGCTTCTAATTTTTCTAATTTCCCTAAAGATTGGTTCTTTACAGTATCTAATAAGTACTTATAGTGTGGTAAAAAAAATGTCCATAAAGCTTCCATTAATAACACATTATTATCTTTAGCTACTGCAATCATTTCATTAACCTCAATTAAGTTCATTGCAAATGGTTTTTCACATAAAACCGCCTTTTTATGTTTCATACACAAAATAGCATGTTCTTTATGAAAAGAATGAGGAGTAGCAATATAGATAGCTTCTACGTTTGGGTCTTTTGCTAAATCTGAATAAGAATTATAAGCTTGTTTTACGTTAAATTTAGCAGAAAAATCATTGGCTTTTACCATGCTTCTAGAGGCTACCGCTACCAACTTCGCATCTTCTATTAAAGATAAATCTTCTGCAAAGTTTTGAGCAATATTTCCAAGTCCTAATATTCCCCATTTAATTACTTTTGTCATATTTTTAAAATGTAATTTATAAAGTTTCTTTTAATCCTTCTAAAAAACCAAAATATGCAGGTTTAGGTTCTAGTTTTTCATCAAAAATAGTTGGCCAGTCATTTATATTAAAAAACCCTTTAATCCATGTATCTCTATCTGTAAAATCCCAAAAAGTAATACCATATTGTTGATCTTTAGGTACAATAGTTTTATACATTTTAACCAAATTTTTATACTTTTTTGCTTGTTCTTGTTTCATTTCTTCCGTTAGTTTTTCATAAACTTGTACCCCACCTTTTCTAGTGTCATCGTGTTTATTAAAAATAATATCTACTTCAGATAAATGAATTTGTAAACCTGTTTTAACAGCTTTTCTTAAAGAATTTGCAATTACTTCATCTGGTGTATCCATTCTAATATGCATTTGAAAACCTAAACCTGATATTGGAACTCCTTCTGCTTTGAGTTCTTCAATCATTTTTAATGTACTATTCAATTTTAAAGTATCTCTTTCTATATTAAAATCGTTGTAAAACAAAATAGCATCTGGATCTGCTTCGTGCGCGTATTGAAATGCTTTTGCTATATACTTTTTTCCTATGGCATTATACCACATTGTTTTTCTAATATTACCTCCATGAGACTCTAAACCTTCATTAACTACATCCCAAGCTGCAACTTTTCCTTTATATCTTGTTACGTACTTTGTTATGTATTCTTTCATAAAAGTGCCCAACCATAGACTATCTTTTGATGCTTTTTCTTGAATCCAACTAGGTGTAGAACTGTGCCAAATTAAATTATGACCAAATAATCTTTGCTTATTTTTCTGTGCATAATTAACAATGCTATCTACTATTTTCCATGAATAAACACCTTCTCTAGGCATAATGCTATTCATTTTCATATCACTTGCAGAAGTAATGCTATTAAAATTACTCTTTTGTAATTTTTGTAGTTGTGTATCGTTTAATAATGTTTTTATTTTGATAGCAGTTCCTATAGGAAAATCTGCATAATTTTTTAAACCTTCTAATTCCTCCTTCTTTAAGCCACTATTACAAGAAAGCAATAAAGAAACTGTTGTAATTATAAATATTATATTAAAACATTTACCGTAATTCATAGTATGATATTTAAAAAATTAACTTGTTATTTATTCTAAAAAAAATCAGCTAAATTTCAAACGAAATTTAGCTGATTAGAATTCAATTCAAATAAAAATTCTTAATCTAACCCTTCTAAAAAACCATCGTATGCAGGCTTCTTACTGTAATCTTCATTAAACAATAGTGGCCAATCTGTATGACCCCAAAAATCTATTAACCAAGATTCATTATCTTTTAAACCCCAAACTGTTAGCGCATATTTATTGTCTAACGGAATCGAATTGTAAATCTTTACAACTTCTTTATATTTTGCTTTTTGAGCATTTGCTCTGGCAGCAGTTAAAGATGTTTGATCATTATTAGGATTTGCTCTAATATCTAATTCTGCAAAATGTAGTTTTAATCCTCTAGAAACGGTACCATCTGCAACTGCCTGAATATTAGACGCTGAAGGTCCATTATAAGAAATGTGCATTTGTGCACCAACACCATCTACTAAATCACCTAAATCATCAACAATATTAAACATTGCCGCTCTTTTACCAGAACTAGATGCCATGTTATAATCGTTATAAAATAATAAACAATCTGGATCTGCATCTCTTGCCCATTGAAAACATTTTTTGATGTAATCATCTCCCATTTTATCTTTAAAAACAGAACTTCTTAAAGGGTTTCCGCCTCCATCATCAATTGCTTCGTTTACTACATCCCAAGAGGCTATTTTACCCTTATACCTTGTCACGGTTGTTGTAATATAGTTTTTCACCATTGCTTCAAACTCAGCGTCGGATCCAGAAAAGTTTTTAACCCAATCTGGTGTTGCATTGTGCCATATTAAAGCGTGTCCATGAACATTTATGTTATTATCTACACCAAAATTTACAATAGCATCTGCTGCTGTAAAATCGAAGTTACCTTCAGATGGATGCATTCTATCCATTTTCATTTCATACTCTGAAGTAATACTTGAAAAATGTTCTTTTAAAATAGCTGTATGCTGTCCTCCACCATTTATTCTTGATGCTCTTGTTATATTACCTACAAAAAAAGTAGTTGCTGCATCTTTTAAAATTCCTGAATTCGTTGAAGCACATATTCCATTAGGACATATTCCTCCAGAAGCGTTATCTACGACAACTGTTTTACTGTCAACAGTTAGACCAGCTTCGTTTGTTACAATTAGCCTAACACTAAAAGTACCATCAGTATCAAATCTTACTTCATTAATACCTGGAGTATCTAACACTAAACCACCACTTTGGCCAAAATCCCATTCGCTTTTAAAATCTCCTGTTCCTGAAGTTTTATTATCTAACAACAAAACATTCTGATCTGAAACTGAAATAGACATTTCAAATTTTGCTTGTACTTTTACAGGTGGAATTATAATTGGACCATCTTCCTCTTCAGGACCTCCACAAGAAATAAAAGCGAAAGTAAGAATGGTTGCTATAAAATATTTGTACATTCTAAATTGTTTCATATTTATTTTTTTAATTTTATAGTGCAACAACTCTAATATCATCAACATAAAATGTTCCTGCAGTAGCTCCTAAATCTAAAACTAATGTTGTAGAGTCTACTAAAGCGTCAAAAGTCATTTTATATTCTGTCCAGTCTGTACCTGTAGTAGCATCACCCATATAAGATTCATTTCCAAGACCCGCATTAGTTGATGCACGAACAGTTACAGGATCTCCTTTTACCCAAAAAGATACTTCATAGGTTGTTCCTACAGCAGTTGTAATAGCATCGCTTTTAAATTGTGTTTTCCATTGGTTTGTTGGATCACCAACAGGATTTATCACCTTTAAAGATCTAGCACCATTCCTAAAGATTGTAGTTTCTACAGCAAATGTTGCACCAGAACCATTATCAGCTGTGGTCCAATTTGTAAAATCATTACCAGAACCACTTTCTAAATCTCCATTTACCATTAAACCACTATCAAAAGCAGTAAAAACAGGAACAACAGTTACAGAAATTGCTTGTGAAGTTTGTAAAAAACCATCATCTCCCAACATTGTTAATGTTACAATTTTATTTCCATCTTTTTTATATTCATAGCTTACTGTACCTTCTTTATCTGCCGCACCTTTATCACCTGCAATATCAAACTCAAAATAAGAATAAAATTCCCCTTTATTTGGAGTTGTATTTTCAAAAATGTAAATACCAGAATTTTCTGCTGAAACTGTAGCTGTAAATGTTGGTTGTGTAAGTTCTGGTGTTCCTATCTCACTTTCTTCACAAGAAAAAAATAGAGTTACCAAACATAAAATACTTAAAATTTTAGTGATCTTCATAATTATTTATAATTTGTTAAATTGTTAAATTGTTAAATTGTTTATTATTCGAGATACTAAATTAGGATTTGTATATAATTTTAATGATAATAAATGATGCGTATTGTAAAAAAAATGTAGCTTTTACTGTCTTTTAATCGTTTATAAGCTAAAATTTAAAAGTCCTTCATCATTTTAATGATTATTATTTGTTAATTTTTATAAAATTTACATCTTCATTATTTTTTGCAAAGATTAAATAATCTTTTTCTTTTGCCTTTATTTTTTGAACATCTTTTACATCTCCATTTACAAAAAATCCTGATTTTTTTCTAGAAATTGAGGTGAAATTACCAAAACCATCTCCTTGTAAAAGCAACCCATAACTGGCATCATTTCTTGGTGTTTCTACTTCTGCCATATGTAAATTTCCTGCAATTAATGCATCTAAATTTCCATCACTATTAAAATCATCAACAACAATAGAAGTTATTGCAGAAACTTGTGCTTCTTGTGGTAATTTATGAGTGATAAATTTTCCGTTTTTATTCTCTAGATAAATACTTGCAAACGATTTTACTTGATAGTGCAAAGCAGATTCTAATGATTCTTCAGTAAAAACGTCTATTAAAGTCGCTTCAGAAAAACTTTCATAATTTTTAAACTTATTTTTAATTCCGGGTATTTGTTGAGATGAGCATTCTCTACCTCTTACTGGGAATTGTTTTCCTTCATTATAATAACTTAATACAATGTCTTGCTTTTTATTTTTATCAAAATCATTTACATAAATATCAAAACTTTCATTTTCATTGGCTTGGTATTTATAGTTTAATCCGTTGTTACCCAAAATATAATCCATATCTCCATCATTGTCAAAATCACCTTCTTTAATAGACCACCACCAACCTGTAGTATCTTTATTTAAACCTAATTCTTCAGAAACTTCTGTAAAACCTGTTTTTGTATTTTTAAAAACTTTTATTGGCATCCATTCACCAACCACAATAATATCTAACCAATTGTCATTATTATAATCAGTAATAATTGCAGATGTTGCCATTCCTAAATCTTTAAATGGATTTCCAAACTCATCAGAAAACAACTCGAATTCTGGTTTGCCTTTTTTGCTTACATTTTTTAACAAATAACTAGTTGCTGGTAATGGATATTGACCAGGAGTTTGACGACCTAAAACTAACAAATCTTCTTTACCATCTTTATCAAAATCGGCATTGTATACTTTAGAACCACTTGCAATAAAATTTGGTAGAACATCATTTTTTGCTTTTACAAAATCTCCTTTTCCATTGTTGATGTATAATCTGTCTTTTAATAATTCTGAATTTTCACCAAACTCATAACCACCACTTACAACATATAAGTCATTATCGCCATCAAAATCGGCATCAAAAATTAATGCTCCTAAATCTTCACTTAATTTATCCTGATTTAAAAATTCTGAATTTGCTTCTATAAATCCTTTTTTTGTTTGATAAAACAACTGTCCAATTTTACCCATTGATCCTCCAATAAAATAATCTTCTAAACCATCATTATTAAAATCGCCAACTGTTATTGCTGGTCCTAAAGCAGACATTTTATGAGGTAATAAAACCTGATATGCAAAATCATCTAATTTGTTTTCTTTGTGTGTATGTTTTGGAAATAAGCTCTTTTCTGTAGTAAAAAGGGTTTCTTTTTCTTCAATATCTTTAATTTCTTGTTTTGAAGCATCAACAGCATTAAAAACCAAATTTTGATTTACAACAACATTTTTTAAAACTTGAATATTGCCATTTTGCCAAACTACTTTTACTTCTTCAATTTTAGTAATTTCGCCCAAACCAAAGTGCAATTCTGGTGCAACTGATGATTGAAAACCTCTGGTTAAGGTTAATTCTTGCATCTGGGTTTTATCGGCAGTTTTTACATATACGCGATTTCCTAATCCGAATTTATTTGAAGAATCACTTTTAAAGCTGACTTTTAGGAAATTGCTTTTATCTGCACTTTTGTTTTCAAAAACAGATGCGTAATCATCTATATTATTGGTAATAATTTCTAAATCTCCATCATTATCTAAATCGGCATACACAGCTCCATTTGAGAAACCTTCATATTCAATTCCCCATTTTTTATTTGCTTTTTCAAAGTTTAAATCGCCTTTATTCTCAAAAATAAAGTTGTCTATTTTTTCTGATGGAATTTGCATACTCATTTCTAGAGATCTACTCATATCTAAATTTGCTTTCTCTAATTTTTTAAAATAATCTCTATTATTTACTTCTCTTCTTGTACCATTTGTTATAAATAAATCTTTATTTCCATCATTATCAAAATCTGCCATTAAAGGTCCCCAACTCCAATCTGTAGAAGAAGTTCCTGTAATTCTTGATACGTTAGAAAAATACGGAATGCCATCTTTAAAAACACCAGAATTCACTTGAAAGCAATTTTGCATATATTGATAATGAAAACCAGCATTTACCACGCCCCAGAATAAATCTGGATTCATACTTGCCATATTTGCTTTTTGTCTTCGGTTGCTTTTTGCATCCATATCTACTTGAAAAATATCAAGATTTCCATCGTTATTAAAATCGGCAATATCAACACCCATTCCATAAAATGCAGTATGTGCAGTTGCTTTTTTTATTACTTCTTTAAACGTACCATCTTTTTGGTTGATGTATAATAAATCTGGCGAACTAAAATCACTAGAAACATACAAATCTTGCCAACCATCGTTATTTAAATCGCCCACTGTGGCACTTAAAGACAAACCAAAACTCTTAATTCCTGCTTGTTCTGTAACGTTTGTAAACGTATTTCCATCATTTCTGTATAAATGATCAGACTCGTTTTCTTTTACATTCCTCATTTTTAATTCATACACAAATGTTGGTGAATTAAATTTTAAAGGTGGATAATTTGCCACATATATATCTAAATCTCCGTCATTATCATAATCGAAAAAAGTAGCATTTACACTATTTCCTGTATCTGCTAAACCAAATTTTTCTGCTTGTTCTGTAAATGTGTTGTCTTTATTATTGATAAAAAGTTGATTTTTTTTATCACCAAATTTCCCTGAAACAGAAGAATATATATCTAAAAAACCATCATTATTTACATCTGCCATTGTAACTCCAGTTTGCCAATCTTTGCTGCCAGAAACACCTGCTTTTTCTGTAATATCTTCAAATTTTAAGTTGCCTTTGTTTAAAAACAATTTATTGGAAACTTGATTCCCTGTAAAATACAAATCTGACAAACCATCATTATTAATATCGCCTACAGAAACACCACCTCCCATATAAAGATAAGAGTATGTGAAATAATTGATAGAATCGTTTTCAATTAAAGTATTTTTAAAATCGATTCCTGATGACGTATGGCTAATTTGATTAAAAATTGTAGTCTGTTCTTTTTTAGTTTCCTTTGAACAAGCACTTATAAGTACTAAAAAAAGGAATGTATATGATAGTTTTATACTATTTTTCATTAGAAAAATGTTTTTTATTGTTTAAAAATAGAGATTGAATCATCATTATTTGCAATGATAAAAAAGTTAATCTTTCTTATTTTAATTTTCTTAATTTTTTTTGCGTTTTTAGCGTTGTAAAAACTCAAATCTTTGTAAGGTTTTAAATTTCCATCTTTTGTTCCTACTAAAATATAACCAATATTGGCATCATATCTAATGGTTTCTACTTCCGTTTCGTGAATTGCACCTACACCAACAACATCTAACAAACCATCATTATTTACATCAGAAATTTCAAAACTTAATGTAGGTCCTAATTGTGCTGAATTTGGTAGTTTTTGTAGAGAAAAAGTTTTATTTCCATTGTTTTTTATCAACATAGAACTAAAATTATAAACTTCTTTATGATAAGAGGATTCTATGGCTTTGTCTCCGTAAATATCTATTAAAGTTGAGTTTGCAAATTCTTTATAGCTTTTTATTTTATCACTTACAAAACTATTCTGTTGCGTAGAACATTCTTTACCTCTTAAAGGGACTAAATTTCCTTTGTATTCTTTACTTAAAACCATATCAAAAGTTTGATTTTCATCAAAATTATTGGCATAAATATGCAATGGTTTTTCTTTAGTTGGATGAAATTTATTGTTGTCTCCCAGACTACCAACTATATAATCTTTAAAGCCATCATTATCTATGTCAATTTCAGAAATGGTATTGTACCAGCCATTTGTGTTATTGAAATTTTGTGTGTTTGATTTTAAAAATTTACCATTTTCATTTTCAAATAAAGTGATAGGAAACCAATGACCCACCACAAATAGATCTTTATCTCCATCATTATCAACATCCGTAAGAAGTAGGTCTTTTACAATACCAATATCAGAAAACTCTTTTGCAATAGTTTTAGTTACATCTTTAAACTTTCCTTTATTGTTTTCTAAAACATACGATTTTCCTGATAATGGATATTTTCCTGATAATTCTGAAGCTCCTACAAACAAATCTAAATCGCCATCATTATCATAATCAAACGATTGTACAGTATTTGTTGCCGTTAATTTTTTTGGTAAATAATTACTCTTTGTAAAAACACCTTTTCCATCATTTAGGTACAATCTGTCTTGAGTATATTTACTTTTTTCTGATGCTTCATAACTGGCCGAAACCACATACAAGTCTAAATCTCCATCTGTGTCTGCGTCAAAAAACAGGGAATTTATATCTTCATAAATTGCATCTTTTTGAAAACTATTTTGAATTGATTTTTCAAAATCTCCTGTTGGTTTTTGAAAATAGATTTCTCCAGATTGTCCTTTTGCACCTCCAACAAAAAAGTCTTCTAAACCATCATTATTAATATCTGTAACAGAGATTGAGGGTCCTTTTTGTGAAAGCTTTTGAGGTAATAATACTTGTTTAGAAAAATCGTTGAACTTGTTTTCTTGGTGTTTATAATTAATCCCTAATCTTTTAGAGTTTACAGGTCTTATTTTTCTGTTTAATTGTTTTTTTAAAGGTTGTATTTTTTTGGCATCAGCTATATCTAAAACTAAAGTTTGATTGGTTTTTACATTTTCTAATTTTGTAACTAATCCATTGTCCCAAATAACCTCAACAATATTTATATTTTCTTCTTTTTTGAAACCAAAATTTAAAGTATTGGAAACTGATGATAAATAGCCTCTTGATGGATAAACTACTTGATGTTGATTCTCTTTTTCTGAATAAATTTTAACTTTAGTACCTATGGCTTGTTTGTTTTTTGACGTTCCTTTTAGTTTTATTTTTAAAAAATTATTTGTAGAATTATTTTGATAAATGCTTGCAATATCAGACATATTATTTAGCACCAAATCTAAATCTCCATCATTATCTAAATCTGCATACGCAATTCCATTTGAATTTATTTTTGCATCAAAACCCCATTTTTTTGTAGCATCATCAAAAGTTAAATCTCCTTTATTTTGGTAAATATAATTGGTAATTTTCTCTGAAGGAATCATTTCTATGACTTCCATTTTTGTCATATTAATGTTGCTGTCTAAATTCTCTTTTATTTTTTTAGCATAATCTTGATTAGCAAAATTGCGTTCAATTCCATTGGTAACCACTATATCTTTATGTCCATCATTATCAAAATCGGCAAGTAGAGTAGACCAACTCCAATCTGTTTTGGCAACATTTGCTAGTTGTGCAATATCGCTAAAAGAACCATTTCCATTATTTAACTGCAACACATTAGACATATAAGGATAATGATAATTTGCTTTCACAATTTTCTCAAAACCCTCTGTATTCATAGAAGGCATATTTTCTTTGCTTCTAATATGGTCTTGTGCAGACATTTCTAACACCATTAAATCTGGCAGAAAATCATTATTAATATCAGCAAAATCTGAACCCATACTGTTGTAAGAAATATGGTTTAATCTTGTATTTATTTGATTGGAAAATGTACCATTTCTTTTGTTGATATATAAAAAATCGGGAATTATATAATCATTTGCTACATAAATATCTGGCCAACCATCATTATTAAAATCACCAATAGAAGCACTTAAACCCCATGCTTGGTTTGCAATTCCAGAAGTTAAAGTTACATCAGTAAATTTGTTTCCATCATTTCTAAACAAATGATCGGATGTTTGTGGATTTAACTTTTGTTTTCCAATTTTTTCTAATCTCAATGTATTTTTAAAATCTACTCTATGATTTACCAAGTACATATCTAAATCGCCATCTTTATCATAATCGAAAAAGTAAGATTGCATAGAAAAACCATCATGATTTATACCCCACTTTTTTGCTTCTTCTTTAAACGTATTGTTTTTTTGATTGATAAATAACTTGTTTTTTCTTAACTCGTTATTATCCAAAGAAGAAGATTTACATACATAAATATCCAACCAACCATCGTTATTTATATCTACAACTGTTACGCCTGTAGACCAACCTTTTTTATCTTCTACATTTGCTTTTTTGGTAATATCATCAAATTTAAAATTACCTTTGTTTACATATAATTTATTTGAATTTTGGTTGGAAGTGAAGTAAATATCTTCTAAACCATCATTATTAAAATCGCCTACAGCAACGCCAGCACCTGCTAAAGCATACGTATAATTCAAACAATTGAAATCATTAGTTTGTTTCACTGAATTTATAAAATCTATGTTAGATTTATTAGATGCTACTTCTAAAAAAAGAAATTCATTTTCTATAGAATTAATTTTAGTTTTTTCTTTTTTACAAGAAAAAACTAAAATTAATAACACTCCTAAATATGTAATTCTATTATTTAACAACGTAGTTATTTTAAAGCGGAAAAACAGTACATCCTAAGATATACCGTTTTTCCTATAATTCAAATTTAATTATGTTCTTTTTTTAGTAACCAGGATTTTGGTCTGCACTTGTAACGTTTGGATTAGATGAAATTTCTTGATCTGGTATTGGCCACAATTCGTGTTTTCCAGACTGGAAACCAGTACCAGATAAAAAAGTTGCAGCTTTTCCCCAACGAATAAGATCATCAAAACGAACTTGCTCACCTACTAATTCTACTTTTCTTTCTTGTACAACAGCTTCAAAAACTTGCGTTTTAGATAATGATGTAGATAAAGCTACTAAACCTGCTCTAGCTCTTACTCTATTAATTAAACCAATAGCTTCACCTTGAGTTCTAACTTCATTTGCACATTCTGCCATCATTAATAAAACATCTGCATAACGTATTACTTTTGCATTAATACCAGATTCTTGAACTTCATCAATTTGCTTATAATAGTTTTGGTATTTTTTCCAAGCTCTTGGTTTTGTATCACTTGCTGCTATAAAATTAGCAGCTACCATGGTATTATTTCCATTATTATAAGAATCCCCTACAACATACATTGTACCGTTTACTCTGTTATCACCAGCTTCATAAGAATTAAATATATCATCCGAAGGGTAACAGTTAAACCAGTTTAAATTTCCATAATCTTGTCCTCTAAAAGTAGCGTGGTTTTGACCTTGACCACCAACAGCTCCACCCCATTTAGCACTTGTTCCTAAAGTTAAATCGTACTGAACTTCCCATACAGATTCAATTCCATGTTCTGTTTCTTCTTTAAAATTATCGTAAAAATTAGGTTCTAAGTCATATCCACTCATTTTCTCGAAAGAAGTAAGTGCCTCTCCATATCTTTTTTCATACAATAATACTTTTCCTAAGAAAGCTTGAGCAGCACCTTTAGTAGCTCTACCATTATCTTCTGCAGCTTTAGAAAATAAATGAACTGAAGCATATTCTAAATCCTCAATTATTAAATTCACAACATCTGCTTTTGGACTCATTGGTTTCCCTTCTCTCTGTGTAAAATCTCCATTTCTTAACGGAACGTTACCAAATCTTGTAACCAACATCCAATAGTATTGAGCTCTTAAAAATCTAGCTTCTGCATAGTATTTGTTTCTGTTAGTAGCACTTAATCCTTGTTCAGGTATCTCATCAATAATACCAGCATTACCAATTACAAAATTAGCTTTATTAATACCTCTAAAACAAGTATCCCAGTAATCTCTAATTTCACCATTTGTAGAGTTAAACGTAAACTCTTTAAAAGTTCTTTTATCTGGTTCCATTTGTGGGTTATCTTGATTTTCTTGAGACATATTGTCCATCATATACCAAATTAATCGCCCATATAAACCAACGGTTTGTAAGTTTGAATACGCTGCATTTACAGCTGCCTGAACTTGTGCTTCATTCGCAAAATAAGTTTCAGGGGTTATTTGATTTGGATCTGATAGCTCTAGATCATTTGTACTGCAAGAATTTATGGCAAAAATTCCTGTAAGAAATAGAAATAAAATTTTATATTTTTTCATGATTATTATTTTTTAAAATGAAACTTGAATTCCGAATAAGAATGATTTTGGTTGTGGGTATCTTCCATAATCTACACCAGAAGTTAATTCAGGATCTAAACCTGTATAATCTGTAATAGTAATTAAATTTTGTGCACTTGCATACACTCTAAGTTTAGCAAGGTATCCGTTTAAGACTTTATTAGGAACTGTATATCCTAAACTAATATTTTTTAATCTTGTATAAGAACCATCTTCGATATATCTGTCTGATATAGCATGATTTTGCTGTGCTCCATTAAATCTTGGCATTGTAGTAGAAAGATTTGCAGGTGTCCAGCTATCTAATAATTTAGGGCTACCGTTAAACGCTCTACCGGCACCACCTTCTAAATCATATTTATTTGTATTATAAACATCAACTCCTTGCACTCCTGTAATAAATAGGGCTGCATCAAAGTTTTTATAATTAGCACTTAAATTTAATCCATAGGTAAAATCTGGAAGTCCATCTCCTAACACAGTTCTATCATCAGAATTAATATCTCCATCTCCATTTATATCTTTATATCTAATATCTCCTGGCTGAACAGCTGTTTGCCCTGGATTTAAAGTAAAAACTGCATCTACTTCTGCTTGGTTTTGGTAAATACCATCGCTAATTAAACCATAGTAATGGTTTATAGATTCTCCTTCTTGAATATTTGTAATATTACCAGCACCATCTTTCATTGCATTTCCAGGGATTTCATCTACACCTAACACCAAAACTTTATTAGAACTAGACCCAATATTAAAATTAGCAGACCATGTAAAATCACCATCATTATCATTATATCCAACAATAGCTTCAAAACCTTTTGTTTCTACAGAACCAACATTTGCTGTAATGTTACCAGCATGAGAACCTGATGACAATGCTGTTGGTAAATTAACTAATAAATCATCACTTGTGTTTTTAAAATATTCTAAACTAGCCGTAAATTTATTATTGAATAAACCTACATCAAGACCTATATTTAACATAGAAATTTCTTCCCATTTTAAATCTGGATTTGAACCACCATTTTCTGTAAAACCTGCACCGTTAGTATTACCTAAAGGGTATTGAAAATTTCCAACAAGGGTAGCACTGTACCTATAATCTCCTATAGCATCGTTACCAGTAATACCGTAACTAGATCTTATTTTTAAATTATTAATACTGCTATCATCTCCAAAAAAGTCTTCTTCAGAAATAACCCAACCTAAAGATGCTGAAGGGAATGTACCCCAACGATTGTTTGCACCAAATCTAGATGAAGCATCTCTTCTTATAGAAGCAGAGAAAATATATTTGCTATCATAGTTATAGTTTAATCTCCCTAAATAACCTAATCTAGTTGTTTTACTATTTCCACTTCCAATAGTTTGGCTATCTGCTCCAAATTGCTGTAATTCATCAGTAACAAGATTTCTTGCACTACCACCAAAACCAGCACCTTTATTTTCTGTTTTTTCAGCTAAAGCTAAAAACTCCACATTATGCTTTTCTGCAAATGTTTTAACATAATTTAAACTGTTTGTTATCACTAACGCTTGACCAAAACTTGTCCCCGCATTATAAGAAGCAAAATTTTGTGTATGCGTATTACTAGGATCATCAGAAAAACTAGCTATAAAAGTACTACTTCTTCCTGTGTAATAATCTAAACCTACTTGAGTTCTAAATTTAAGACCTTCAATAATGTCATATTCACCGTATAAACTTCCAATAATACCTAAATTATTATTTCCGAATTCCGGGTGTGTTTGAATTCTAACAGGGTTTTCTGCATCTTGCCCATCACCAGCATTAGAAGGCCCTTGAAAACCACCTTTGTTGTTAGGGTTGTAAACAGGTAAAAAAGGTACAGATTTTATAGCATGTGTTATTAATGTTCTACCACCACCACTTTGTTCTCCTCTAGACTTGCTTATTGCTATAGACATTGTTTGTCCAAACTTTAACTTACCTATAGTATAAGAGCTGTTTGCTCTAAAAGAATAACGATCAAAACCGGTATTAATAATTGTACCTTCTTGTTTTAAAAATTCTGCTGAAAAAAATTGTGTACTATTTTCAGTTCCTTTAGAATAATCTAATTTATAATCTTCAATTAACCCTACTTGAAAAATTTCATCTTGCCAATTTGTATCGTTTTGAAATAAAGATAAAGGCCTGTTTGGAAACACATTAATATTAGATGCAAACTGTAAATATTGTACAGTATTCATAACATCATATCTATTCGTAACCATTTGAGCACCTGTGTATGTAGAAAAATTTAACTTTCCCTTACCCAGTTTACCAGTTTTAGTAGTTACCAAAACTACACCATTAGAACCTCTTGCTCCATACAATGCAGTAGTAGAAGCATCTTTTAATATCGAAACATTTTCAATATCTGAAGGACTAATTCCTGAAAGATTACCTACAATTACTCCATCAATAACATATAAAGGACTATTGTTACCAAAAGTACCTAAACCTCTAATTAAAACTTGAGGACTAGAACCAGGAGATCCTGAATTAACGACAGTTACACCTGCAGCTCTACCTTGTAAAGCTTGTTCTGCATTTGTTACTGGTAATGCAGCCATTTCTTCTGCATCTACTGTTGCTATAGCACCTGTTATTGTTTTTCTACTTTGTTTACCATAGGCAACTACTACGATTTCATCTAAACTTTCTGCAGACTCTTGTAAAACAACATCAATTATTGTTTTAGAACCTACTAAAATTGTTTGTGAAGCTGAACCCAAATAAGCAAAAACTAATTGATCTGTAGATTTTACATTATTAAGTGTAAAGTTACCATCAAAATCAGTTTCTGTCCCTTTTTCGGTACCTTTAACAATTATACTAACCCCTGGAAGTAGTTCTCCCGAGTTATCTTTTACTGTTCCTGAAACAGTCTTTGTCTGCGCAAGAATACTCTGTGAACAAATCATCAGCAGTGCAATAAGTGCGATTTTCATTTTTACCATTTGTGATTAATTTAAATTAATTGAATTTAGTTAAGTTTATTTAATTATAATTTGCTTCGCTAAAGCATTTGAGTTTCTATTTTTTATAAGTTGGCTTCCTCCAATACTAATTTGTATTTTTCCGGACTCTGATACTTTTTTTCCTTTCTCATTTATTCTTTGGTATTTATTTGGTGGAATTTTAATGGTTACTGTTAATTTTTCTTTTGATTTTATTTCAACCTTTTCAAAATGAACCAACGTTCTTATTGGGTTACTTTGAATATCATTATTTAGATGCGTAACATAACATTGTATAACTTCGTCTCCTTTATATTCACTATTGTTTTCGATATCTACAGATAATTCAATTACATCATCTTTAGAAATATTTTCATCTACTATAAAGTTAGAATATTTAAAATCTGAATAACTTAAACCATGCCCAAAAGGAAATAAAACATCGCCTTTATAATATTTATAAGTTCTGTTCTCCATATCATAATTTTTAAAATCGGGTAAATCATTTACAGATTTGTAAAAAGTTATCGGTAATTTTCCTGACGGATTATAATCGCCAAAAAGAATGTCTGCAATAGCATTACCACCAAATTCTCCCGGGTACCAAGCTTCTAAAATTGCTGGAATATTTTTGGCTGTCCAATTAATTGCCAATGCACTACCATTCATTAAAACAACAATGGTTGGTTTGCCTAACTTATAAATTTCTTTTACTAATTTTAATTGCGATTTTGGCAATGTAATATCTGAACGATCTCCTTTATCAAATCCTTCTATAACTACAGGCATTTCTTCGCCTTCTATTTCTGGTGATAATCCTAAACATAAAACAACTACTTCAGATTTTTTTGCAACTTCAAGTGCCGGCGATAAAATATCTTCATTTAGTTTTGACCACAATAAATGTGCTTGAGGATCTGTAAGTGTATTGTAATATTCAATCTTAATGTTATAAGAGGTGTTTTTCTTTAATTTAATATCGAAATATTCTAATTTAGGCTCATATTCTGCACTATATTCAAACTGTAAAGAATCGTTGAAATATAATTTTGCGTAACTACTCGCTTTTAAGCCTATTCTATATTCTCCTGATTCCTTTGGCGAGATTTCTCCAGACCATTTTACAGAAAAACTATTGGTTTTTAAATTCTGAATCGGCTTTTTTGGTGTCCAAATAAAATCTATTATGTCTTCATTTTTAGTAATAACAGGTTGTCCTGATAAACTATCATTGTCATAATACATTGCTTTTAAACCCTTCTCTTTTCCATTTCTTAAAACTTCTTTCGGAATTGGAGTTAATGTTGGCCATTCATCAGCAATATGAGCACCTAATGCATAATTAATTTTTGTATTTGGTAATTTAGCGGTAATCCCTTTTAAAGGTGTAATAAAGTTATGAGGCGTTCCGTGATAATTCCCTAATAGTGCTTGTTTAGAATCTGCATTCGGACCAATAATAGCAATTGACTTTATATCTTTACTCAATGGTAACAAATTATTATCGTTTTTTAACAACACCATAGATTCTCTGGCAATTTGTTCTGACAATTTATAATGTTTATCACTAGCGACAACACTATACGGTATTTTAGACCAAGCAACATTTTCTTGATTATCGAACATTCCTAATTTAAAACGCGCAGTAAACAATCTCGTTAAAGCAATATCTAATTGTTTCTCATCAATTAATTCTTTTAAAACAGCTTCATTTAAACTAGGGTCATAAACACTACCACAATTTAAATCTGTTCCACTTTTTACAGCTAGAGCACTAGCTTCTTCTGGTGTTTCTACAACAGCGTGCTTGTCTTCTTCCCAAAAATCATTAATTGCCCAACAATCTGAAACTACATATCCTTTAAAACCCCAATCGTTTCTTAAAATTTTTTGCAGCAATAAATCGCTTCCACAACAAGGTGCATCATTATATCTATTATAAGCACACATTACAGAATATACATTTGCTTCTTTTACTGCAGCTTCAAAAGCTGGTAAATAAGTTTCGTATAAGTCTTTTGTTGAAGTTTTATAATTATCTTGATGTCTCGATTTTTCTGGACCACTATGCACTGCAAAATGTTTTGCAGTAGCAACAACTTTTAAGTATTTGTCATCATCTCCTTGTAAACCTTTAATGTAGTTTATACCAATTCTACTCGTTAAAAATGGATCTTCGCCATACGTTTCTTGACCTCTTCCCCATCTTGGATCTCTAAAAATATTAATGTTCGGTGTCCAGAAAGTAAGACCTTGCCCCATTTTACGCTGCCCATCACTTATAAATTTATGGTGTTTTGCTCTTGCTTCATCAGAAACGGCAACACCCATTTTAAGAATTAAATTTGGGTTAAAAGTTGCACCCATACCTATTGCTTGTGGAAAAACAGTAGCTTCTCCAGCTCTTGCAACTCCGTGCAAACATTCATTCCACCAATTATATTCTGGGATATTTAATCTTTCTATTGTAGGAGCATCATATCTCATTTGAGATACTTTTTCCTTTAACGTCATTTTACTTAATAAATCTGCAACTCTTTTTTCAGTTGAAAAAGACTCATTATTATAAGAAAGGTCTTCCGTTTTTTTATCACAAGAAAAAATGAGTACTAATAGAATGGAACAGGTGTAAAATTTCACAAAGTTCATTTTAGAGATATTATGTAGACTTAAATTTTTCAATCTGATTAATTAAATATTAGGATTAAAAGAAGGAATAAAACACACACACAACTACAGCTTCTGTAATTCTACTTTTAATTTGTGTTTTTTTCTTCATAAATTGATGATAATAAAAATCAAATATAGAAAGTTGCATTGCCTGTAAGTAAAACAAGCAAAGCATTTTGTATCAATTTTGTTGCTTTTTGAGTTAAAAAAGCACATATACTTCATAAAAAGTAGTAGGAGTGTATTTTTTAGGATAAGATTTAACTTTATGAAATATCGTTATCTTTTATTTCAATTTCTGTAGGCAATACTCCAAAATGTGCTTTGAAGCATTTTGTAAAATAAGATGGAGAAGAAAAACCTACTTTATAACACACTTCATTTACGAAGGAAGAACCTGTTTGTAACATTTGATGCGCTCTTTCTAGTCTAATTTTTCTTACCAATTCATTAACGGTTTGCCCTGTTAACAATTTAATTTTTCTGTATAACTGGCTTCTGCTTAAGTTTAGTTCACTTGCTAAATTTTCAACACTTAAACTTGGTTTACTAATATTATCTCCAATATAAGCAAGAACTTTATTTATAAACTCTTTATCAATTGAAGTTGTGTTAACATTTTCTTTTGCGCCACTTACTTCGCTAAAGTATTTATCGAAGATTAATTTTCTACTTGTAATTAGTTGTGATAGCCTTAAAGAAAGTAATCGCATATCAAAAGGTTTGGTCATATAGGCATCAGAACCATATTCTATTCCTTCTATTCTGTCATCTATTCTAGACTTTGCTGTTAACATTAATAATGGTATATGACTTGTTTTAATATTTGTTTTTATTCTTTTACAAAACTCAAAACCATCCATTTCCGGCATTATAACATCTGTTAAAATTACATCTGGAAAAGATTTTTGGGCAATTTCTAAACCTTCTTTACCATTAAGAGCAATTAAAACTTTATAATTAATACTTAATTCAGATTTAAGGTAATTTCTTAATTCTGTATTATCTTCTACCACTAAAATTGTGTGTTTTTTCTGAATATTATCAGCTTCTAAATTTTGTTTTTTTTCAATTTCTATTTGGCTTGCTGGAATAAAATTAGCATCAATTTCATCTGTGTCAGATTCTTTTTTAAAACTCATTATTTCATCTTTAGAAAGATGACTTTTTCCTTTTGGTAAAATGATTTTAAATGTTGTGCCTTCGCCAACTTTACTAGATACTTCTATTTTACCTTTGTGTAATTTCACAAAACTACTTACAACCTCTAAACCGATTCCTGTACCACCATAATAAGTTTTATTTAAACTATCTACTTGATAAAAACGTTTAAATATTTTATCGATTTGCTCTTCTTCTAAACCTGGTCCTGTATCAGAAATTACAATTTCAACAACCTTAACAGGTTCTGTTTCTGATAAAAGAGGTAATAAAAAATCAGTGTCATTATCTATCAACTCTACATTTATAGAGCCATTATCTGGTGTAACCTTCATAGCATTAGAGAGAATATTAAAAATAATTTTTTCTAACATACTTTCATCTGCCCAAACTTGTATATCTGATATATCTGCATCTAATGACAGGAAAATATTTCTGCTTAAAGCTTCTTCTTTATAGTATTCTACAATATCTTTTGTGAAATTTATTAGATTTAGTTTAGATGCTCTAATGCGCATCTTATTTAATTCTAATTTTCTTAAATCCATTAACTCATTAATCAATGCGTATAATCGATTTGTATTTCTATAAATAGTATTATGTTTCGATTTAATTCTTTCAGGAAGATTACTATTTTCATCCCTCATAATATCCTTTAATGGATTTAAAATAAGCGTTAAAGGCGTTCTAAACTCATGAGAGATATTTGTAAAAAACTGAATTTTTTTCTTATGAAGTTTATCTTCTTGAATCCTTTGAGATCTTTCATTTTTTATCAACTGTTTTTCCTTAACTCTGTTTTGGGTAATTTTATTTAGTAATAAAATTCCTAAAATAAATAAAATGAAGTAAGCCATTATTGCCACCGTTGTTTTCCACCAAGGAGGTGAAATTTTAATTTTTAGCTCTAATGGTTCTTCATTCCAAATACCATCATTGTTAGCTGATTTTAATTTAAATGTATAATCACCATAATCTAAATTTGTATAAGTTGCACTTCTCTGATTACCTACATAATTCCAGGTTTTTTCGAAACCTTCTAAATAATAGGCATATTGATTTTTTTCTGACCTTGTATAGTTTATTCCTGTATATTCTATCGTAAATACAGATTGTTTATAGTTGAGTTTTAAACTATTTGTTTCTGTAATGACTTTATTTAATGGTGAATTTTCTTTGTTTGGAATAACGTCTTTATTAAAAATCTTTAATCCAGTTAAATACAAAGAGGGTAGGGTAGTATTTGTTTTTAAATCTTTAGGATTGAAAAAATCTACTCCTTTATAGTTACCAAAATAAAGCTCACCATTTTTATCTCTAAAAGTTGCATTAAAATTAAAATCATCAGATAAAAGACCGTCATTAGTTGTGTAATTTGTCATTCCATTTTCAGAAATATTTAGTTTTGTAATTCCAGAATTACCACTAATCCATATATTTTTATCTAAATCTTCAATAATACCTGCTATATTTTCTTCGTTTAAACCAGAGAATTTATTGTACCAAGTAAACTGGTTTTTATTTTTATCAAATTTAGACAAACCAGCACCTCTTGTTCCAATCCAAATGTTATTATCTGAACCTTCATAAAGAGAAAGTATATGAATTGAACTTTTTTGATTGTTATATTCTTTAGTCATTGGCTTTATAAATGAGGTTACTTTTAAATGGTTCTCATTTATTTTGTCAATTTTAAAAAGCCCAGAAGTTGTACCTACCCATATTGCACCATCAATATCTACTAATATTTTTCTAACATCACTTGTATTAATATTATATTTTAAAAAGTCTTCTGTATTATAATGCTTCAGTTTTTCTGTATTCGGATTGTAAGAATATAAACCTGTATAAAAAGTTCCAATCCAAATAATACCATCTTTGTCTTCTTCAAAACTTAAAATAGCATTGGATAATAATGTTCTTTTAGAATTTTGAATATTGATGTTTGTAAATTTTTTTGCTCCTTTTTTTAAAAAATAGAAACCATTATCCCAACTACCAGCCCAAATTGTTTTTTTACTATCAATAAAAATTGTTTGTATGTAATTACTAGTCAATCCTTTAAAATATGATTCTTCAGAAACATTTATATGCTCTACTTTATTAGAATTAGAATCAAAAACATCAATTCCTCCACCATCCATTGTAATCCAAAGATTGTTGTTATCATCTTTGACAATACCAGTTACTGAACCAGTTTGTAGAGAATTTTTATTTTTTGCTAAACTTTCAATATTATTAAATTTATCATAGTAATCATCACTAATTACAACTCCATTATTGTAATAACCCATCCAAATTCTTTCGTTTTTATCTTTAAATAAAGACCATATAGAATTGGAACGAATACTATTTTTATCAGTTTTGCTATATAAATAGTTTTTGATTATTGACCCATTAGAATTGATATGAAAAAGGCCATCATTTTCTGAACCTACAAGAATAGATTTATCAGATTTTTCTATAATTGATAATATTCTTTTTTGACTAATTTTGAGTTTTGTAATTCCAGAAAGTTGTGAATTTTGAAAATTATATTTATAAACACCTTGACTATAAGTACCTGCCCATAAATTGTTTTTACTAACTAATAGCATAGATTGTATAGGAGCATCCACATCTATATTAGAATTACTATTTAAATAGGGTTTTATAATTTCAGTTTTAGCGGTATTTAATTGTTTAAGTCCTAAACTTGTACCTAAAAAAACAATACCATCCTTATTTATTTGAATACTATTTATGGCAGGTCCACTTTTATCTTTGGTAGGTATCCTTTGTGTTTGTTGAGTCTCTAAATTATATTTAAATAATCCATTTAGTCTTGTACCAATATATAGATTTCCATCATATTCGTTAATACTTAAAACAGAGATATTGCGTTCTTGTGATTCTGTAATATTAATTTTTTTAAATTTATCTAAATCTCTATTGTAAAGATTTAAACCATCTTCTGTACCAATCCAAAGTTTGTTGTCTTTTGCTAAATAAGATGAAAAAATTAAATTACTACTTATAGAAGTAGAATCTTGATGTTTAAATTTATAGGATGTATAATCTATTCCATCAAATTTATACAAACCAGAACCATTAGTTCCAATCCAAATAAAGCCATAATGATCTTGAGTAATTGTGTAAATACCAACTTTAGAAATTCCTTCCTTGATATCTACAAAATTGAAATCTTTTGCAGGTTTTTGAGCATAAGAATGAAAACTGAATAATAAACTAAAAAAGATACAAGCTTTGAAATTCCATTTTAGATGCATGAAAATTGTTTTAATTCGGAATAAATTTACTATTTTTTGTGAGAATAAAGCTATCCATTTTAAAACCATCTTCTCTCATAGAGAAAGAAATTACATAATCTCCTGATTTTTCAAAGTTTAAAAATATTGTTTTTGGCACACCACAATGGTTTATAGCATCTCTTTGAGCAGAAGACCAGGTCCATTTATTTTTCCCATCACACCATTGCATTCTAGCACCACTTTCTTGCCATTTTTCGTTAAAACCAACGTGTACACCATTATCTTCTGTACCAGATGAAAGTGCTTTTGCCCAAACATAATATTTTCCAGGATTGTTAATTTTTATTTTATAAGATACTATGCCTCCAGTTCCTGCATCTGGAAAAAAGTTTTCACCCAAAATAAGTGGGTCATCATGTGTAATCCTCGTGTCAGGATATGCCTCTATATAGCTGTTTTTATCAGCAGTTTTACTGTAATTTATTTTAGAAATTTTATCATCTAAAGAACGAACTACCCAATCACTTTTGTTACTGTTGCTGTTTTTAATATGATAATCTTCTGCTTCAATAGCTACCATTCCGTCTTTTTCTTCAAAAGGTTTTATGTTTTTTAACGTTTTTAACAGTGAATAATTTTGTGGCACAAAAGTGATGGAATTCCATCTTCCTCTAGACCAAGCAGTTTCATCATTTTCTGGTATTAATCCATTCGTTACTGCTCTAGATGAAATTTCAACCAAATCATTTTCATTAATATAAATGTTGTCAATTTGATGACGTACATTTTTAAAAGTTGATGAAACTCGTGGGTTTTTAATGGTATCTAAAGCATTTCCATTTATTTTGATGATATAATCAGACTCACCATCATTTTCTGCAGTAGTTACAAAAGTAAGGTTGTAAATACCAGAAACTCCTTTAAATTTTGAAATTGCATTTGCAAATTTATTTCTATTTTCTTTTGCTGATGCTTCAATAGCCAACACATTATTAGGATAATCTTTGTAAAAAGAAACTTCACTTTTATTCTCAAAATCAAAATCTTGAATGGCATTTAAACTGATGCTATTTTGTTCTTTATCACTAATAACAACTTTATTTTTTGTTGATGCAATAAGCAAAGTCACCCAATCTTTTTCTTTATTTGGTGGAAATCCAATGGAAATTTTATTGCCTGATTTTATTTTTTTAACAGAACCATTTACCAATTTCCCACCAGTTCTTGGATTGTACCATTTAACCGTATATTTTTTATTTTGTCCAAATAAATTGATTTTTGTTTCTACAACTTCTGGCAAATAAATAGCATAAACCTCTTCGTTTTTAGCAAATACATAATCATTTAGATTATCTGTTAAACCATCTGCTG
>Ga0308004_10000034_pt1 | contig 69827 bp, 51 predicted proteins | sample Neamet38_FD_203156 | JGI IMG/M metagenome (GOLD analysis project Ga0308004, IMG submission 203156) | Marine microbial communities from water near the shore, Antarctic Ocean - #38 | ecosystem: Environmental > Aquatic > Marine > Unclassified | place: Southern Ocean | collected 2014-06-06 | reverse complement strand
AAGCGTGGAATTCTGAAACGTTAGCACTAGCAAAGAAAGAGAATAAATTAATTATTATTTCAGTAGGCTATTCTGCTTGTCATTGGTGTCATGTAATGGAAGAAGAGAGTTTTGAAAACGATTCTATAGCTAAGCTTATGAATGCAAATTTTATCAGTATTAAAGTAGATAGAGAAGAAAGGCCAGATGTTGATAAGGTGTATATGAATGCTGTTCAGTTAATGACAGGTAGCGGTGGCTGGCCCTTAAATTGTATTGCGCTTCCAGATGGTCGCCCAATTTTTGGTGGTACTTATTTTACAAAAGAACAATGGTCTAAAGTATTAATTAGTATTTCTAAATTATACAAAGAATCTCCAGAGAAAGCAATTTCATTTGCTGAAAATTTAACAAAAGGGATTCAAGAATCTCAGTTGATTACCCTAAATAAAAAAACTCCAAATTTTGAAGAAAAAGATATCACAGAGGCGCTAGATGTTTGGAAAACCCAAATAGATACTATATATGGCGGATATAAAGGTGCTCCTAAATTTCCAATGCCAAATTCTTTAGACTTTTTAATAAGATATGGACATCAGTTTAATGACAAAAAAGTGGCAGCATACCTAAATAACACGCTAACCAAAATTGCATACGGTGGTATTTATGACCAGGTTTCTGGAGGATTTTCTAGATACGTTGTAGATGAAAAATGGCACATTCCTCATTTCGAGAAAATGCTATATGATAATGCACAATTGGTAAGTGTATATGCAAAAGCATTTTTAAATAATAAGAAAAACTTATATAAAGAGGTGGTTACCGAATCTTTAAAATTCGTTAAAGAAGAACTAACAGCAGAGAATGGTGCCTTTTATTCGTCATTAGATGCAGATAGTAAAAATAAAACAGGGGAAAAGGAGGAAGGTGCCTTTTATGAATGGACGGAAGCTGAACTTCAATTAATTTTAGGAAATGACTTTGAACTTTTTAAAGATTTCTATAATATTAATAGTTATGGCTTTTGGGAAAAGGATAAATATGTGTTGATAAGAAATACATCAAAAATAGTATTTGCAGCAAAACACAACCTACCATTACAAGTTGTAAATGATAAAATTAGCAACTGGAAAAGTAGCTTAAAAATAGTGAGAAATAAAAGAAGTAGACCTAATTTAGATGATAAAGTACTTACTTCTTGGAATGCCTTAATGATACAAGGATATGTAGATGCTTATCGTGCTTTTGGAAACTTAGAATATTTAGAAGTTGCCCTTAAAAATGCTAATTTTCTTATAGACCAACAACGAAGAGAAGATGGAGGTTTGAATAGGAATTTTAAAAATAAATTTAGCACTATTAATGCATATTCAGAAGATTATGCAACTGTGATACAAGCTTATATTTCTTTGTATGAAGTTACTTTAGATGAAAAATGGTTAACTACTTCTAAAGAGTTAATGGAGTATTTATTTGTTAATTTCTTTAATGAAAAGAATGGTATGTTTCATTTTACTTCTAGAAAAGATGAAAATTTAATTGCTGGAAAATACGAAGTAATTGACGGAGTAATTCCTGCATCAAATTCTTTAATAGCAAATAGTTTGTTTAAGTTAGGGCATTATTATAGCAATAACCGGTACTTAAAGGCATCAGAACAAATGTTAAATAATCTGAAGGAAGATATTAAATTAAGTCCGGGTAATTATAGTAATTGGCTTCATTTAATGACCAATATTACAAAACCTTTTTATGAAGTTGTGGTTGCTGGCAATGCTGCTTTAGAAGTAAATAATAGTTTAATTAGAAATTACACGCCAAATATTCTAATTGCAGGAACTTCAAAAGAGAATAAAACATTACCATTGTTAGGGTATAAGTATAATGAAGAGGATACATTTATTTACGTTTGCGTAAACGGTACTTGTAAAAAACCAGTAACAAGCCTTAAAAAAGCGTTGGCAAATATTAAGAAATAATAATAGAATTATTCATTTTAAAGAATTAGAAGCGGTATTTTTGCATTTTAGAGTTTTAATCATTAAATTAAAGCATCATGGGAACACTAACAAGTAATTATATTTTTAAGGCATTAGAAAACTATCCTTATGATTTAGAGGAGGTTATGGAGGCATTAAATTATGCGTTGTCTAACGATGATAAAGATACTATGGCCTTAACTTTAATGGGCAGAGTGTATGCGGAAAAGTTGTATAAATACGAAGAAGCTGTTGTTTACTTTAAACAAGCTTTGGCAGAAAGCATATACGCTTTTGAGGTGTATACACCATATATTAACACTCTTTTATGGAACGAGGATTTTAAAGAAGTAGAAGAATTTATAGATTTTGGCCTTACGGTAAAAGGTTCTGATAAAGCTGTTTTATATCTAAAGAAAGCTAATTTATACGAACAATTAAGAGATTATGAAAAAGCACTATCTTTCATAAAATTAGCAAAGGAATATACTTTTAATTCAGATTTTATGGTAGATGTTATGATAGAAAAAGATAGAATAAAAGGAAAAATGCCTGAAAAGAAAAAATCTAAATCTGCAAAAAAGACGAGTAAATCTAAAAAAATAAAAAATAATTTAAAAAAATTATAAAATAACAGTCGTTTAAATTTTACTGAAATAAAGCATCTAAGGTTAAAATATCTAAATATCCATCATTAAAAAGATTGTTTTTTTCTTCAAATATTTTAATAGCATTACGGGTTCTTTTTTTAAAAACCCCATCATTTATTAAGTCATAACCTTTGGTTATCAATCTTTTTTGAACTTCAAAAATTAAAGGATTTTTTTCCCCATACTTCATTCTTTTAGTAGGGTCTAACATGTTTTTAATTTTATTTATAGCAACAGATTTTTGATGACTTTTTAAACTAGTTCCTGTTTTTTCCAAAAAATAAATTTCTTTATTTGAAAGTCCTTTCTCTTTAAAAATAAAAGACAGTTCTATTTTTTTTTCATAATATTGAACGTTAGCTAACTTTTCTGCATATAAAATTAGTACTGAATTTGTTATCTCATTGTCGTCTTTAGGCGCTCTAGTATCAATGTTATTTGCAGTCCACTGCAACAATACAAAACTATTTAAAGCAGCTACAGCTTTATGATATTGTAAAATAGTTTCTTGGTTGTGGTAGTTAAAATCTATTTTTTTTACAGTTTTATATTCAATGTTGCTTGTGTTGTATCTTTTGTAGTTACTATATTGGCCGTAGCCAATAATTCCTACAATGATAAGGAGTAATAATATAATTAGTTGTTTCAAAATTAAAGGGGATTAAGTAGGTTAAAGGTGTAAATATGATTATTTATTTCAAGTTTTAATTTATATTTATTCTTTTAACATTTGAGAGTAGTAGCTTAAGGGCTATTACATTAATTTAAAAGTATATTTTCTTTTATCCTAAAACAACGCTCTTCGCCTAAAAATAAAGGATTACCGTATTTTTCGGACCAAAAACCATCTAGAATATCTTTAGAAATACATCTGTAAACTGCAACGCCTTTGTAAATGGTGTTTTCATCACCTTGGTAATTAAAGTTAATTACTAAAATGTTATCTTTAAAAAAGCCGGTTCCAAATTGTTCCTGACTTTTATTTATCATCCATTTTGCTACAATTCTATTCTGTGCGTCTAAGGCTAAGTCCAGTGTTCCTTTATATGTTTTTTCATGCTCATCCTGGTTACTACCAAGTATTTGAAACTGACCAACTAGATCTTCAATAATCATTTTTACTTTCGTTTAATTGCGGCAAAGATATAAGAATTTGGCAATTTAATTTTTAAAGTATTTCTATTTATTAATTATTATCTGCAGCTTGTATTGCATGCCCATTATTAGCACCTTCACCGATAGTTTCTTCAGATGAGAAATTATGTACTGGCCAGTCAGACTTATCTATTTCTAGTACTTCAAAAACATTTAAATCTATATCTGGTTTATTATTTATAAATTGATATTGAAAATTTTGGTAGGATGAATTACCATTAATATGACAAAAAAGAAGTTTTAATTCAAAAGGGTATGCTTTGTAATCTTCGTTAATATCCGAGAGTGGCATAACAAGAGAAATACTATCATTATTAATAATAGTTGTGGCTGCCCAACTAATGGAATTATAATTACCATCATTACTGCTTGTTTTTGGATCATTATAAATATTAACGTCATTTATTTCTATGGAAGCATCGAACTTACTGTTTATATATAAATTGGTGTTATCTACGAATATTCGAAGTGATTTAATTTTATGTGTTGGTATTTCTGTATAATAGTTAAAAGCCTTCAATTCATTAAACACTTGGTTGTTATTTAAGGTTACAGCGCTTGCTTTAGTAAGGTGCACGTTCTCTTGGTTCTTATTGTATTCATGATTTCTTCTAGACATTAAAGAAATCCAGTTTTCACTTGCTTTTTGTTTATTATGAGGTAAATTTAATACATCACCTATTTCATGCATCGTTCCGCCAATCCAGTTAGTACTTCCCTCTTGAGTGCCATTTCGCCGGGTATTCATATCAAAGTTTAAATAATCTAATATGTAACACTATCTTCCTATTCCATAAAAAGGAACACCGCCAGCGTCCCAGCCATTTTCTCCGGTTCTACTGGGCATAAAAACAACTGTATGATCACTTGAACTTTCATTAGGTTTACTGCTAAAGTATGCCGAAATTTCTTCTCTAGCTTTTGCACTTCCACCGTCATAAGGGTAATTATTAGAATTGTTTTTTCCGTTAACTATTGTTATTTTAATACTTTCAGCGTTTTTATCATCTACAAAGAGACCGAACGTTTTTTCTCCAAATCCGTAACTATTCATCTCTTTTTTGTACCATTTTTGGGTATGAAGCATAATACCAGAAATTCTTTTTTGATAATTTGCTAATGGAACTTTATCTGTAGGAATAAAATATACTACATTTAAATTTGTAGCATGTGATGATACATAATTAATAGGAATAGGTTCTGGATCAATTGGATCAACCGGGTTAATAGGACCAATAATATCGTTATCGTCTTTGCTACAACCTATAAAAAATAGCAAATAAAAAACTACAATTAATGAGGTACATTTTTTTTTCACTTTATTTCTGGTTACTTATGTTCAATGATTTCTATATCATCTAAAATAAAATCAGATTCTTTTTCATTATTTTTCACAAAGCCAATCCAAGTATTCCCAGAACTTGCCCCCGTAAAGCTTGCTGAATATTTTCTTGTTTCTAATTGTGGCGAAACCATATGCTCTGAAATTACTTCTACATTATTACCAATTACAAATGAATAATCATTAGATACTGTTTGATAATTAAAAGTTACGGTATATTTTTTTCCTGTTTTGAAACGTATATTTTGCGGAATGGTTTGCACCACCAATCCTTTTACATTCTCGTGCATTTTTAAAGACCATTTTCCATTAATTACATCATCAATTTTTTTTCCATTCCAGCCTTTTTGGGTGTATGGAGAATTTAATTCTGCTAAATGAATTCTAGGGTCATTTGAACCACCTGCAGGACCTTTGATAAATGGAAAGATACCAGAAGGAATGTGCTCAAAATTTTCTGAAAAATAAAGGCTGTCTTTCTTTTTTGTTTGTTTATTAGCTTTTAAACGAACATTATCAAACACTATCTTACCGTTTCCTTTAGCCGCACTTAAAGATAGCGTTACATCTTCATGATGGGCTGTTACATTAAATTGCACATACATTCTTTGCATTTTACTACCGTGTTTACTATCTGCTGCAATATAATTTTCCCATAAAGAGTTTTTTGCATAAACAGCCTTTATTGTATCCTTTGTTTTAATAGCTAAAGTTGCTTTTCTATTTTCGGCATTTACATATACAGAAGCATAATAACGACCTTTAGGCAGTCTTTTTATGGTTTGGCTTACAGTTACTTCTTTACCTTTTTCCATTACCAATTCATGTTGGCCATTTTCATTTCTTTTAACGGCAGTGTTATCACCAGAGAGCTTCCAGCTTTCTAAATTACCACTATTAAACCCCATGTTTTTTACTAAAGAACCTTCTCCCCAAACCATGGTTTTATTTTGCTGTTTATTTTTAAATAGTACGTAAGGTGTTTTTATTTTTGCTGAAATTTGAATTTTATGATTTACTATCGAAATAACTTGCTCATTTTCTTTTCCAAGATCGGTTAATTCGTATAAGTAGGTTTTAGAAACATTTTTCCAAGAAGAGGGAAGGTCCCAAGAAGAATCTCCACCTTGATTATTCCAATGATATAACTTTTCTTCGTTTTTTGGATTCCAAGGCAATAGATATGAGTTGCCTTTAAGCACTATTTTATCGTTTTTGGTAATTATTCTTATACCAGAATCTATTGTTGCTTTTACCTTATCTGAAAAAGTAATACGTTGCTCTTCCCATGTTGTTATCACAAAATGTTGTAGATATTTAGTAGGTAAATTAACAGCAAAAGTTATGTTTATGCAGTCGTTATAATTAATTCTACCCTGCCAGCCCTCAAAATCTACTATTTCTGCACCACCTAATAATGGGTGTCTTGCAATCCAAGTATCTTTTTGATGATTTCTAATAAAACGAACAATCTGGCTATTGTATCCTTTGATTGTTTTTCCACCATACTTATAATCTACTGCCCAGTGATTCCATACAGCATCATATTCATGATCCATAGGAAATTCTGTTGTATAATATAACCCTAAAGAATGAATTTCTCTTGCTAGTTGTCTGCTGTCCCAGCTTCCTTTAGCATACCAAACATCAACATATAAAAAATCTAAAGCAGGTACTTGATCTTTTAATGATTTTAATCTTCTTAATCTATTTCCAGAAACGCCATCATATCTTTTATCCATATAATAAGATTGGTCTAACCAGTTCCAACCTTTTCTGTTTTTATCTATCAATGTTTCATTAAAAGCTTGTGCTTCCGGATACGATTCTGTTCCGTTTACATGCACCCCTATTGATGTGTTATATTTTTTAGCAGCATTTGCCAATACATTCATTTCTGCTGCACCACCTTGTCTAAGGCCAATGTCTGCATAGTCTGGGTGTTTAGAGTCATGTCCTTCAGAACCATATCCTTTTAAAATAACATATTGTCCAAGACCGTCTGTATTTAAAAACACTCTTTTTGTTTCTTCTAAAGACTTTGTAAAAGGATTGGTGGCCTGACTCGCAAAATTCATCGGAATTCTTTGAACTACCATATTTGGGATTTTTTCTGAACCAACCGGAGTATTTAGAATTGTTCTGTAAGCAATGGCGCCATCTTGCCAATCTACTTTATTATCATTGTTTACATCATTAGTAATTACAATTTTTAGTTCTGGCAACGGGCTTGGTGCTGTCATCCCTTTTGCTCTATAAATCCAAGAACCACTCCATACTTTAGTAGTTACAACTCTATCTTTTTTAATAGTTTGTTTTTGTAAGCGGTTATTATCTGCTTTCTCTTCTACAGCATTAGACCAAATTGCACCAGCTAATTTTTTTGTATTTACAATTGCATATAAATATCCTTTTGAAATGCTATCTAAAGGAGTTTTTCTAGTTATTTTTTGAAAAATGTCTCCGGTTCCTTTAACGGCTGTAAACATTTTTGATCCTGAAAACTGTGCATTTTTATCAGTACTTTTTATACTTAACAAACTATGATTTGGAAATTGAATTGTATGTACTTTAAAAACACCATTTTCAACTATTGTATCAAATTTTAAGGAAACTATGTTTTTTTGAACGGCTATATATAGTTTTAATTCTAAGTCTAATTCAGCAATCGTAAGTGTATAAAATATTTTATTATTTTTTATTGCAGCGATAACTTTTGGCGCATACTCTTCTCCGTTAATAAGAATAGTTTTTAAGCTATTTTCGTTAGCAGATAATAAATCTCCAGAAGCACTCCATTGGTAATTAACAATTCTAGGAAATGTTTTGTCTACAGTTACACTTAATTGATTTGAATTTAATTTAGTTACTTTTTGTGCAATTGTGCTTAAAGAGATGCAAAAACATAAAAAAGGGGTATATAATAATTTCATTTATTTAATTTTATTAATTTTTATTATTGATAGTTTACAGTTATTTCTTGTAATTAAAATAGCTTTTGAAGTTCCTACTTTTATAAAAGCAGCATCTTTTATATCTCCTCCTGCCCATAAATTTGATTGTTCATTTAAAATAAAATCAAACTCTTTGTTTTTATTTCCTTGAATTAAAGAACCAAAATTACCGTCATTCCTTGGCGTTTCAACTTCAGATTCAAATAAATTACCCAAGAGTAATATATCTTTAAAGGTATCATTATTAAAATCGGCAATTAAAATTTTATTTATAGAAGATAATTGCACTCTATTTTCTAAAGGCTTAAATTTAAATTTTCCATTTGTGCTTTTAAGAATTGAAGTTGCAAAATGAGTTGCTTTATAAGAAAGACTTTCTTTTAGCTTATCTCCATAAATATCTACGATACTTTTACCACCAAAAGCATTATAGTCTTTAAATTTTTCTTTAATAAAAGGCATTTGGCCTGATGAACAAGACCTCCCTCTCACAGGAAATATTTCATTATCTTGCCTGTAACCTAAGACAATATTTTCTATATTATTACCGTCAAAATCGTCTATATACATATAAAAAGGTTTATTAAAATCTGCTTTGTATTTATAATTTAAACCTAAGTTTCCTGCAATTATGTCTAAATCTCCATCATTGTCAATATCAGTTACTTCAATAGAACTCCACCAACCAACGTGTTTAGATAATCCGTATTTTTTTGTTTCATTGGTAAATACATTTTTATTATTTATGAACAGTTCAATTGGTCCCCATTCATTTGCTATGAGTAAATCTTGGTCTCCATCTTTATCAATATCTGCCCAAGTGCTCGCAGCAACCATTGCATGGTTAACCAGCTCTGGTAAATTTTATAAGCCCATGCTTAGAGTTGTTCTCTAATAAATAATTTTTAACAGGATGCCCATAAAAACCAGGTTTAATTCGGCCTCCAATAAACAAATTGATATCACCGTCATTATCAAAATCAGAAAGAGAAACTCTTAATCCACTTGAGGTTATATTTGGTATTGCTTTTATATTTTTTACAAATTTACCATTTCCTTTATTTTCGTAAAATCGATCCTTATAGAAAAGACCTTTAGGTTTTTTTTCACTTCCACCACTAATAACATACAAATCTTGATCTCCATCTAAATCTGCATCAAAAAAAACAGCACCAACATCTTCGTGTTCTTTATCTTTAGAAAATACATTGCTCTTTTTTTAAATTGTCCAGATTTTTGTTGAATGTACAATGCACTTTCACTGTTTTTTGCACCCCTATAAAGAAATCTTCCAAACCGTTATTATTTACATCTGCAAAGGCCAAAGCAGCATCTAATCATCAAAGTCTGCAGATGCACCTATCATAGAATTTTTAATAACTATAGAGGCGCCAACAGCAGGATCTCCTGTTTTAGCATCTGATATTGTTCCGGTTACTTTGTTTTCTTGCGCATGCGCCGAGAAAACTATAAGCAAGAGGAAAACAAGCATTGCATTAAATAATTTTTTCATAAATAATTGGTTTTAGTTAATTAATAATTAGTTTTCAAAAAGTAAATATGATCTATCTCCAATAATATTTATGGCTAAATTTTAAGCATTTAAGAGTAAAGTCTTGTAAGTATTTTTGTTTTGATTACAGCATCTCCCTTTTTGATGAATTTATCTACTTTTAGGTATGTACTATTTAATTTATTAAGGTATTTCTATAATAATTTATGAATACATTTACAAAGCCATAAAAATTAAGATTTTAGAGCTTTTTATTTCTATATGTTCAAAAAAGGAATAGATAAATACTTTAATCACCAATAAGACAGGTTATGTTTATTTTAAAACGTTTTTTATTTTTAGGAGTTGCTGTTTGGTCCACCTCATTTTTATTTGGTCAAAATCAAACAAACTTTAATCGCATCTCTCCGGTATTAAATAATAAAGTTATTTCTATTACCCAAACAGAACAAGATGCTTTAGGGTATATGTGGATGTTATTCGATACCGGTATTTTAAAATACGATGGTTATGATTATAAATTGATTAAAAACAAAACCATTTTTAATCAATGGCAGTCTACAGACGTTATAGAAAATATAATTTCTGATGCAGAGAAAAATATTTGGTTAATTACGAAGTCTGGTTTGGTAAGTAAGTACAACAGTACCTTTGGTACTTATGAAGACATTTCTGCTATTATAGGGCATTCAATACAGAAGATTCGTGCTAAAAATGAAGGCGTCTATCTGTTAACCCAAAACAATATTTTATATAAATATAGAGATTCTGAAGTAAAAAAAATAGCATCTATTTTTAAGGATACGGCACTTAAAGTAAATGTTAGAGATATGGATTTAACAAATTCTAATGAGGTATTTCTAACTACAGATGCAAGAAGACTGTATCATTATAATATAAGAACAAGAGAAAGAAAAGAACTAATTGGAACTTTTACAGGTTTCCCGGGTGATCTTATTTTAACATCTGATAAAAATAATAGGCTATGGATAGGCACAGAAACCTTTGGTTTTTTTATTTATGATGCTCTAAAGAAGAAATTTATTCAAGACACTTTTTTTAAAAATGAAAAATTTAAAGTACACAAAGAGTTATTCTTATCTGTTTTCTTTGATAGTAATGAGTTTATTTGGGGAGGAACCGATGGAGGTGGCCTTTATAAAATAGATACAAATACAGGTAAAATTAACATTTTTACAAAACAAGCCTCTAACCAATCCTCCTTAGGAAGTAACACTATTTTAAACATTAGTGAAGACAACCATAAGAATATTTGGGTTTCTACCAATTACGGTAAATTAAACGTACTACCTTATAAAAACAATAGCGTTGGGTATCATGAAGGTTCTTCTAATAATACACCGCAAAGGGTGCTTAGTATTTTTAAAAGTTCTAAAGATATTTTGTGGATTGGTACAGATGGTTTTGGTTTAACAAAAGTTTTTACAAATGCTAAGAATACTCTTATTAGTAAATCTAATCCTTTAAATAACCGCTATTATGTGCAATCTATAGTAGAAGATTCAAATAAAAATATCTGGTTTGGTACCTATAAGAACGGTTTATTTTTTCATGATACCGCAAAAAATACCTATAAAAAAATAATAATTAAGAATTCAAAAAATCAAGAAGGTACAGATGTTAGAACTGTTTTTAAGGATGCACAAAACCGTATTTGGGTAGGTTCTAATATTTCTTTAAATGTATATTCTAGTAATCTAAAGCTATTGGCCGTTTTTGATATGAATTCGTATCATTTAGAAGGGGGTGTTTTACAGAGTATTATTGAAGACAAAAATGGTGTCATTTGGCTAGGAACTGCAAATAACCTCTTTAAATTTAAAGAAAATCTATTTGATTTACAAAACTCTACTTTTAGTCAGCAATTTGATGGTGCTAATAAGACCAATCAAATATTAGGAGTAATGCATATAGCTCCAGGAAAACCTAATGAGTTGTGGCTTATTAATAATGAAGGAAAACTCTTTAAGTTTTACACCAAAACCAAGATATATGTTAGTTTTAAGCAAATAGAAGCAATAAATGATGTATTTATTACAGCCGTTATTGCAGAGAGTAATAATTTATGGTTAAGCTCAAAAAACGGAATTATTTGTTTCAATACTGAAAACAATAAAACAAAAATATATTATACTTCAGACGGTTTTCAAGACAATATGTTTTTGGCTAGAAGTGCTTTTAGAGATGATGCAGGTATCTTATATTTTGGAAATACAAAAGGGGTTAATTTTTTTGATCCTAAAACCCTAAGTAAAAAGAAATCTAATGCTAAGTTGCACATAAATGAAGTAGAAATATTAAATCAGCCAATAGACTCTTTAATACCCTTACAAGTAGCTTCTGGTATTTATAATCTAGACTTTTTAGATTTAGAGAATTCGCAATCTTCATTTTCGTTTCGTTTTTCTGCAATAGATAATATTTTGAATCCAAAGTACTATTATGCATATCGGTTAAAAGGTTTTGATGAAAATTGGATTACAAACCATCCTGAACGTTTGGCAACGTACACAAATATACCTGCCGGAGATTATTCATTTGAGGTAAAAGCAAGCACAAAAACAAATAGTTGGAATATTGAAACTAAACAAATTAAGATTTCGATAGACCAACCATTTTCTAATAAACCAGTTGCATATATTTTGTATGCAATTATTATCTTATTAATTCTTTATGCTATTAGGCATTGGTATCTGTTAAAAAGGAAGTTACTTTTAGAAGAAGTTAGTCATAAAAAAGAGAATGAATTACATGATTTAAAAATGAATTTCTTCGCTAAAATGTCTCATGAAATTCAAACTCCTATTACTTTAATTTTAGGCCCTATAGACAATATGTTAAGTCTTGCTGGGCAAAATGGAAATTTGTTATTAAAACAACGCTTACAAATCATTTCAAATAATGCAAAACGCCTCTCTAAGATTGCAAGAGAGCTAACTTTAGTTAGAAATAAAGAGTTAGGTACTTTACAATTATTAGTAACAAAAAATAGTCTTTGTGAAAATATTGAAGAAATTTATCTATCGTTTAAAGAGTTGGCAAGAATTAAAAAAATAGACTTTGTTGTTAATTGTCCTAAAAACTTAGTAGAGTACTGGTATGACAAAGAAAAAATAGAACACATTATTTACAATTTGCTATCTAATGCCTTTAAATTTACACCTAAAGAAGGTCATATTCAATTAAATGTAGTTCCTACAAATTCTAAAAAATCAATTAAAATATCTATTGTAGACTCTGGTTCAGGAATAAAAAAAGAGGAGTTACATGCTATTTTTGAGTTATTTTACCAATCTAATATTGGGAAAAAAAACAAAGGTTCTGGTATTGGTTTAGCGCTAACTAAAGAGTTGATAGATTTACACAAAGGAAAAATAGAAGTAGAATCTATACTAAATGAAGGCACAACATTTGTGGTAACTATTCCTATTGCAGAAGCTGCATATTTAGAGTCTGAAAGAATAACAACAAGCAATTCTGAAGTTTTAAGTAGCCAGGTTTTACCTACTTCTGAGGCTGTATTTAATGCCGATGACAATAATTTATTAGGAAAGGGAGGGCAGAATACCAGCAGAAAAACAATTCTTATAGTTGAAGATAATTATGAACTACAGGCTTTTATAAAAGAGCTTTTAATTGTGCAGTATAATATTATACTTGCAGAAAACGGAGAAGAAGGGTATTACTATGCCAAAAGTAATTTACCAGACCTTATTTTAAGTGATATTATGATGCCAAAATTAGATGGCGTAGAAATGTGTAGAAAACTTCAAAATGATAATTTAACCAAACACATCCCCATTGTTTTATTAACTGCAAAGAATTCTACAAACTCTAAAATTGCAGGACTAAAATCTGGCGCTATAGAATATATTAGTAAGCCTTTTAATACCAAAGAATTGTTACTTAAAGTGCATAATATTATTACATCAAAAGAACATATTATTTCTAAATATAGAAAGGAGACTATTAGCCGCCCAGCAATTTTATTAGATAAATCTCAAGATGAAATATTTCTTGAAAGTCTGGTATCTAATATAAATTTAAGATTAGATGACGCAAATTTTAAATTAGAAGAATTGGCAGATGCTTTAAATATGAGCTATTCTAGACTGTATAGAAAATGTAAATCTTTAACAGGTAATAGTTTGTTAGATTTTGTAAGGTTATTGCGCTTAAAGAAGGCCGCTATCTTAATTGCAAAATATGGTTTTAATATTTCTGAAGCTGCTTTTAAAACCGGGTTTAATGACCCTAAATATTTTTCGAAATGTTTTAAAAAACATTTTAAACTAACACCCGGAAATTTTAAAAAAGAAGCACAAAAAACAGATGTTAATTTGTATTTAAAAAAGCATAGTATTGAAGATATAGAGAATTAAAAACGGTGTTGTGTAATTATACACCTCTTTATTGCACAAAACTTCCTCATAAATAGCCGCTTACATGCAATATCTTTGCAAGATTAAAAAAAGATAATGTGTCTTTTGTGCCACAAAGAGTATAGATAAAATACGTTTAATTATAAGCAAGGTTTGCAGGTGTTTTATAGGATGATAAATTACATACTAAGTATCTTTAATACGTTTTTTATAAAAAGAAAAACAATTTAAATGCATTAGAAACAGTGCTTTTAAACTCTTTTAAAACATACCCAAATCCAATACAAGATATTTTGGTTTTAGTAATGAATAACTCCTATATTGGCAGTGCTGTAAAGAGTAACCTATTCACTATTCTTAAAATCTATTTGTAAAATAAATAGTTGTTTTTTCTAATAGTAAATAAAATCAAAATAAATACAAACACCTAATAGATAGATGTCTATGTTTTATTAATTAAGTGTAAAGGTAAAAAAACATTAAAAAAATTATTAAGTATTCATAAAATTATTCAATAATGAGAACGGATAAAATTTTAATAACAGGTGCAGGCGGCCAGTTGGGCACTGTATTAACAAAAGAGTTACAAAAGAAATATGGTTTAGACAATGTTATTGCATCAGATTTAAGAGTAAACCCCAGTTTTGAGGGATGTTTTGAAGTTCTAGACGTCTCTAACTTTGATGCTTTAAATAATTGTGTATTAAAAAACGAAATTACTCAAATATATCATCTTGTTGCAATTCTCTCTGCTAAGGGGGAAGAAGCTCCTTTGCAAACATGGGATATTAATATGGGGTGTTTATTTAATGTTTTAGAGGTGTCTAGATTGTGTAAAATAGATAAAATATTTTACCCAAGTTCTATTGCAGTGTTTGGTAATGAAATTGAAATGGACAATACACCGCAATCGCCCAACCTAACACCACTAACTGTATATGGAATAAGCAAGGCTGCTGGAGAAAATTGGGTAAATTATTATTATAAAAAATATGGTTTAGATATTCGCTCAATAAGGTATCCTGGTGTTGTAGGACATCAATCTTTACCTGGTGGCGGAACTACAGATTATGCTGTAGATATTTTTCATAAAGCTATTAAAGAAGAAACGTTTCATTGTTTTTTAAATGCTTCAACTAAATTACCTTTAATTTTTATAGATGATGCAATAAGAGCAACGATAGAATTAATGGATGCCCCAGCTAAAAATATTAAAGTAAGAACATCTTATAATTTAGCCGGTTTTACATGTGCCCCAGAAGAATTATACCAAGCTATAAAAAAGATATATCCTGACTTTAAAATTGTTTATAAACCAGATTTTAGACAAGAAATAGCAGATTCGTGGCCAAATAGTATTGATGATATTTCAGCAATAAATGATTGGAATTGGAAACCTAAGTTTGATTTAGAATCTATGACACAAGTAATGATAACAAAATTAAAGAAAAAATATAAAGCAGCAACAGCTTAAAAAAATAAAATATGTACGGAAAAATTAAAGAACATTTACAGAAAGAAATACAAAGCATAAAAAGCAATGGTTTATTTAAGGAAGAACGCATTATAACATCACCACAAGACGCGGTTATTAGAGTCTCTACTGGTCAAGAAGTTATCAATTTTTGCTCTAATAATTACCTAGGCCTATCAAACAATAAAGAGGTGGTACAAGCTGCAAAAGATACTTTAGATAGCCATGGTTTCGGAATGTCTTCTGTCCGTTTTATTTGCGGAGCGCAAGATATTCATAAAAATTTAGAAGCAAAAATTGCAGAATTTTTTCATTGCGAAGACACCATTCTTTACGCGGCAGCTTTTGATGCTAATGGAGGTGTATTTGAACCTCTTTTATCTAAGGAAGATGCCATTATTTCAGACTCTTTAAATCATGCTTCTATAATTGATGGTGTGCGTTTATGTAAAGCTGCAAGATATAGGTATGCAAACAATAATATGGAAGATTTAGAGGCGCAGTTAATTGCGGCTAATAAAGAAAATCCTCGCTTTAAAATTATTGTTACAGATGGTGTGTTTTCTATGGATGGTGTAGTTGCCAAATTAGATAAAATATGCGATTTAGCAGACAAGTATGATGCGTTAGTAATGGTAGATGAATGCCATGCTTCTGGTTTTATAGGTAAAACAGGACGTGGAACGATAGAACTAAAAAATGTATTAGGAAGAGTAGACATTATTACCGGTACTTTAGGGAAAGCTTTAGGAGGCGCAATGGGAGGTTTTACAACGGGTAAAAAAGAAATTATAGAAATACTTCGTCAACGCTCTAGGCCATATTTGTTTTCAAATTCTTTAGCGCCAACCATAGTAGGTGCTTCTTTAAAGGTATTTGAAATGATAGAAAATGATACTTCTTTGCGTGATAAGTTAGAAGAAAATACAACTCGTTTTAGAACAAAAATGGAAGCAGCTGGGTTTGACTTGGTAGGCGCAGACGCTGCAATTGTGCCAGTTATGCTCTATGATGCCAAACTATCTCAAATTATGGCAAATGAACTATTAGAGGAAGGTATTTATGTTATTGGTTTTTTCTTCCCGGTGGTACCAAAAGACAAAGCAAGAATTAGAGTACAGTTATCTGCAGCGCACACAAATGAGCACATAGACAAAGCTGTAAATGCTTTTATTAAGGTAGGTAAAAAATTAAAAGTTATTGCTTAGTACAAAAGCATTAAAATATTACAAAATAGAAATGAGTAATCTAAAACCAACATTAGTAATCTTAGCTGCAGGAATGGGTAGCCGATATGGCGGGCTAAAGCAAATGGATTCATTTACCCCAGAAGGAGATACTATTATTGATTTTTCTTTGTTTGACGCCGTTCAAGCCGGCTTTGGAAAAGTAGTATTTATTATCAGAAAAAGTTTTGAAAAAGAATTTAAAGCTCTTTTTAATAAAAAGTTAGCAGGAAAAGTAATTATAGAATACGTATTCCAAGAATTAGAAAATGTACCTTCTAAATTTTTAAATCCAGAAAGAGTAAAACCTTGGGGAACAGGACATGCACTATTAATGACAAAAGATATTGTAAAAGAAAATTTTGCCATCATTAATGCAGATGATTTTTATAGTAGGCATGCTTTTGATGCCATGGCCAATCAACTAAGAAATACAGATGAAAACAGTTATAACTTTAGTATGGTTGCCTATTCTTTAAAGAATACGGTTTCAGATAACGGCTATGTTTCTAGAGGAGAATGTACAGTAAATAAAAAAGGTTTTTTAACAGATGTTGAAGAAAGAGTAAGAATAGAAACAATTAACGGAGTTCTACAGAGTGAAGATGAAAATGGCCAAATGATTCCTATAAATGAGGAAACAATTGTTTCTATGAATTTTTGGGGATTTACACCAAAATGTTTTGAGTTTGGAGATGCTTTGTTCTTAGAATTTTTAAAAGAGAATAAAGAAAATTTAAAAGCAGAATTTTATTTACCCACTATTGTAAACAAAATGTTAGCTTCTAAAAAAGCCTCTGTAAAAGTACTAGAATCTGACTCTAAATGGTTTGGTGTAACATATAGTGAAGATAAAGAAACAGCACAAAAAGAGATCTGTAAACTGAAAGATAAAGGAGCATACCCAACCAAATTATGGAACTAAATATGAATGCAGAAACTATAAAATCTATTTTTAATAAGTTCGACCATCAATCAACTTATATAGGTCATTCAGAGTTAAATTCTGGGCATATAAATGATACTTTTTTAGTGAAAGCAACGGGTAATAAGAATTATATTCTTCAAAGAATTAATCATAATATTTTTAAAGATGTACCTGGTTTAGTAAATAATAAAGTTTTAATAAGTAATCATATAAGAAGCAAATACACAAACCTTGTAGAAGAAGAATTAAGTAAAAAGGTTTTAAGTTTTGTTCAGGCAAAGAATACAAGATTTTATTATCATAAAGAAAACGGAGATTTTTGGAATGTCATGGTTTTTATAGAGGATAGTATTACGCATGAAATAGTAGTTGATGAGGAAATTGCTTACGAAGGAGGTAAGCTTTTAGGAGAATTTTTAAACGTAACTTCAGATTTTGATAGCAACTTGTTAATAGATGTAATTCCTAATTTTCATGACATGTCTTTTAGATTTAAGCAGTACACATCTTCTATTGAAAGTGCTTCAAAAGAACGTTTAGAAAAAGCAGATGCATATAAAAAGATAGTTTCAGATTTAAAGTCTGAAATGCACATTCTGCAAAATTTAAAAGAATCTGGTGAAATACCTGTTAGAGTTACTCATAATGACACCAAAATATCAAATTCACTTTTCGATCAAGATAATAAAGGTATTTGTATGATAGATACAGACACCGTAATGCCAGGTATTATTCATTATGATTTTGGCGATGCAATTAGAACAATTTGCAATACGGCCGCAGAAGATGAAAAAGACTTATCTAAAGTAGAATTTAACTTAGCATATTATAGAGCTTATGAAAAAGGGTTCTTAGAAACAACAAAAGAAGGTTTATTGCCTCTTAGTATTAAATATTTACCGTTAGCAGCTAAAACAATGATTTTTATAATGGCACTTCGTTTTTTAACAGATTATTTTAATAACGATATATATTATAAAACTAACTATATTGAACACAATTTAGACAGAGCTAGAAATCAATTTAAATTAATAGAGAGCTTCACTGAAAAAATAGAAAATAAATAAATACGAATTATTAATTAAAAATTTACATAGATGTCAAATGTTCAGTCTTTAACAAAAACAAATTATAAAGTGCCAGTTGCAATAATAGCGGGTTTATTTGCAATTTTTGGTTTTATAACATGGATTAACGGTGCTTTAATTCCGTTTATGAAAACTTTAAACCAGTTAACAGAAGCACAATCTTATATGGTGGCTTCTGCATCTTATATTTCTTTTGTTGTAATGGCATTGCCATCGTCTTATATGATAGGTAAAATAGGATATAAAAAAGGCATGTCTTTAGGTTTAGCTATTATGGCTGTAGGTGCCTTGCTATTTATACCTGCTGCTGAAGCGCAAACATATTGGTTGTTTTTAACAGCAATATTTATTCAAGGAACAGGAATGACTTTATGCCAGACAGCCGCCAATCCTTACATAACCATTATTGGACCAATTGAAAGTGGTGCAAAACGTATGGCACTTATGGGTATTGCAAATAAAAGTGCAGGTGCTATAGGTTCTTTAGTCTTTGGTGCTCTTCTATTATCTGGAATTGATGAAGTAAAAGAAAAAATAGGAACCGTTTCTGCAGAAGAAAAAGAACAATTACTAAGTATAATGGCAGACAGCGTTTTTACGCCATATATAGTAATGGCTGTTGTCTTATTTGTGTTTGCTATTTTAATTAGAAAAGCACCATTGCCAGAGGTTGAAATTACTGAAAGTAATGAAGTTGAAAATAATGAAACAACAAAAACTAGTATTTTCCAATTTCCACATCTTTGGTTAGGGGTACTTACATTATTTGTTTATGTTGGTGCAGAGGTTATTGCTGGAGATTCAATTATAGCATATGGGTTATCTTTAGGAATACCCGCAGCAGATGCTAAATTCTTTACCTTATTTACATTATCTGCTATGGTAGTAACATATGCCATAGGAGTAATACTAATACCAAAATACCTTAAACAAGATACAGCTCTAAAAATAAGTGCTGCTCTTGGTATTATTTTTAGTGTCTGTATTTTGTTTACTACAGGCTTTACTTCAGTTCTTTTCGTTGCATCTTTAGGTATTGCAAATGCGTTAGTTTGGCCAGCAATATGGCCGTTAACACTAAATGGTTTAGGTAAGTTTACTAAAACGGCATCTGCATTGTTAATTATGGCTATTGCCGGTGGAGCCGTTATTTTACCATTATATGGAAAATTAGTAGATGCTGGAAAACATGAATTAATGACAAGCGGAATGTCAGAGGCAGAAGCAATTGCAACGGCTTCTACAAGTAGCTATTGGTTATTAATACCTTGTTATGCAATGATTTTGTTTTTCGCAATCTGGGGGCATAAAATTAAAAATTGGAGTAAAAAATAAAAATATTTCTAACAGCACCAAAAAATAAATTATGTTAAAAAGTAAAATAGACAAGGCTACAGGTTTCGAAAAACGATTTGAAAATATTGGAACTATAGTTTTTGAAGATGCAATATCAGCAGCTGCATCTATAGCATTAGAAATAGCAAATTTAATTAAGGTAAAACAAGCTCAGAAACAACCTTGTATTTTAGGATTGGCAACAGGTTCTTCGCCAAAAGGTTTATATGCAGAATTAGTAAGATTACATAAAGAAGAAGGGTTAAGTTTTAAAAACGTAGTCTCTTTTAATTTAGATGAGTACTATCCTATGGAACCAGATTCTATAAATAGTTATGTGCGTTTTATGCAAGAACAATTATTTAACCATATTGATATTTTACCCGAAAATTGTCATGTACCAGATGGTACTTTACCAAAGGCATCTATTAGAGATTATTGCGACCAATATGAGGCGAAAATTAAAGCTTTAGGAGGTATCGATTTACAGATTCTTGGAATTGGTGGAAATGGGCATATTGGTTTTAATGAATCTGGTTCACTTCAAAATTCTAAAACGCGCTTAGTAGCTTTAGATCACATAACAAGAGTTGCAGCAAGTGGAGATTTTTCTGGATTAGAAAATACACCAAGAACTGCAATTACTTTGGGGGTTAAGAAAATAATGGAAGCAAAAAGAGTTGTTCTAATGGCTTGGGGAGAAAGTAAATCTCATATTATTAAGGCTTCTGTAGAAGATGAAATCACTAGTTTGGTGCCCGCTTCTTATTTACAAGAGCATACAAATGCTACTTTTATTTTAGATCAAGCAGCCTCCTCAAAATTAACAAGAATTAATACACCTTGGTTAGTAGAAAAAATTATCTGGACAGATAAATTGATTAGAAAAGCAGTTTTAAGTTTAGCGCTTCATTTAAAGAAGCCAATTTTAATGCTTACAGATGCAGATTATATAGAAAACGGAATGAGTGATTTGCTGGCAGATTCTGGTCCTGCATATGATATTAATATTTTAATATTTAATAAATTACAGCATACAATTACGGGTTGGCCAGGAGGAAAACCAAATGCAGAAAATTCTAAAAGACCAGAAAGAGCAACGCCAGAAAAAAAACGTGTGTTAATTTTTAGTCCACACCCAGATGATGATATCATAAGTATGGGCGGTACGTTTAAAAGACTACAAGAACAGGGGCATGAAGTGCATGTAGGATATCAAACTTCTGGGAATATTGCAGTTGCAGATGATGAAGCGATTCGTTTTGCAAGTTTTGTTTGTGATTATAATAATAAATTTGGAATAGAAAATACAGAAGCTGAAAGTATATATAAAAAAGCTGTTGCTTTTTTGAAGAATAAAAAATCTAGTGAAATAGATACGCCTCAGGTTCGGTATATTAAAGGTTTAATTAGAAAAGGAGAAGCAAGGGCAACAGCACATTTTATTGGTTTACCAGATGCGCAAATTCATTTTATGGAATTACCATTTTATGAGACAGGTGCCATAAAAAAGAACCCGATAGGTATTGCAGATGTTCAAATAACAGCAGATTTAATTGAAAAAATTAAACCACATCAAATATACGCTGCAGGAGATTTAGCAGATCCGCATGGTACACATAAAGTATGTTTAGATGCTGTTTTTGCTGCGGTAAAAGAGCTAAAACCTAAAAAATTTATGAATGATTGTTGGGTTTGGTTGTACAGAGGTGCTTGGCAAGAATGGGGTATAGATGAAATTGAAATGGCAGTTCCTATGGGACCAGATCAAGTGTTAGAAAAACGAAAAGGAATTTTTAAACATCAATCTCAAAAAGATGGTGTTGTTTTTCAAGGTGCAGATAGTAGAGAGTTTTGGCAACGTACAGAAGATAGAAATAAAGAAACAGCAGATTTATATGATAAGTTAGGTTTGTCTCATTATGCTGCAATGGAAGCCTTTGTAAGATGGAAATTTTAATTTTTTTTAAGACAGACTTCTAAGTTTTCCCTTTATTTTATTCTTTTAATTCTAAGATTTAAGCTGTTTTAATTATATTTAAAACAGCTTTTTTTATTTATTATACTTCCTTTAATATTTCAAATTAAAATTTAATGAACTCAAAAGTGTTCTAATGGTTTAAGTATAATTGTCTTTTCTTATCTTTGATTATTGAAGTGAATAAAATAGTTGATTAAAATAGCGCGCCAAAGAATGTTTAGAAAATTGCTTTTTGTCTTTTTTATATCTTTTGTAACCAATATTTATGGACAGTTTTCTAGTACTCCGGGAACACCTTTTATTAAAAACTTTACTGAAGAAGAAGTTGGAAGTAATTTAACCGTTTTTGATATTTCTCAAAATAAGAATGGAGAAATATTTTTTGCAACACCAAACGGATTGTTAGAATTTGACGGTGTTCGTTGGAAAAATTACACATATAAATTAGAATCAGATTTACGATCTGTATTTTATAAGGATGATGCACATCTTTACACATCTGGGCACGGAGGTTTTGGATACTGGTCTAAAAATAATAAAGGAACATTTGATTATACGAGTTTATATTTTAAAAAACCTGAAAAAAATGATGCGTTATTACCAGTTTTTTTTAAAATTAAAGAAATTCAAGGTAAAATTCTTTTTCAAACATTTCAACAAATTTATATTTATGACCCCGCAACAGAAGTAATTGAAATAGTGAATGCTTTAAGTGGATTTAATGAGCTTTTTTCATCAAAGGGTAGCGCTTTTATACAAGATAAAAAGTAGAGACTTTTTAAAATAAAGAACAAACAGCGTTCTTTAATTATAGGAAAACAAGTTGAGGAGTTTCATGTTTCAGGTGTTTTTATTCAAAACTCTAAAGAATTATTAGTAGTAACAAAAAATAGTGGTGTTTGGTGCTGGAAGGATAAAAAGTTACTTAAAAAGAACTGGCCTTTAAATAGTGTTTTAGAAAAGTATTTAGTGAATGCTGTTCAAGAGTTTGAAACAGATAAGTTGATTATAGGAACTGTAAGAAATGGTATTTATATTGTTTCAGTTGAGGGGGAAATACTCTTACATTTAGAAAAAAGTGATGGCTTATTAGACAATACAGTAAAAAGGGTATTTGTAGACGCAAATAAAAACCTTTGGCTTGCTATGGATAATGGAGGTTTGAGTTATATTCAAATTAAAAGTAACACAAATTATTTAATAGATACTGAGGGTGCCTTTGGAACTGTTTTTACAAACCAGATAAAAGATTCTTTACTGCATTTAGGAACTAATCAAGGGTTATTTATAAAAAATATTTTACTTCCTTCTTCTAAACCAAGATTAGTAGATAAAAATCTAGGACAAATTTGGGAAATAGAAGAGGTTGACGAACAAATTCTAATAGGCTCTCATGAAGGAGTTTTTTCTATTGAAAACAAGAAATTAAAAAACATACATTTTGAAGCTGGGGCATGGACGTTTAGAAAATATCCAAGATTTAAAGAGATACTTTATGTTGGATTTTATTCTGGTATTGGTGTTTTTAAAAAGGTAAAAGGTAAATGGAAATTTGTTGAGAAATGGCAAAACTTCGGCGAATCATCTCGTTTTATGGAGTTCGATAGGTATGGCCAACTTTGGGTTGCACATCCATCTAAAGGGTATTATATTGGTCATTTTTCTAAATTTATAAAACCGGGTGCTTTAAGAATAAGCACAACCACTAGCAGAACTAGCATAGAAAGTACCTCTTTTAAAAATAAAGACGGTAAAATAGTAACCGTAGTTATGAATAAAACAGAAGGAAAAATGCGCTATAAACTTATGGTGGGCAATAGTGAGGCATTTTTAGAAATAGAACCACGTGCTATGCAAACAATTATTTACTAAATTTACTTTTTTAAATTAAAAAAAAATATGAATAACAAGGCATACACCATTGTTATAAGTTTTATCGTTGCATTAGGAGGATTCCTTTTTGGCTTTGATGCAGGAATTATTTCTGGAGTAACGTCTTTTGCAGGGCCAGAGTTTGATTTAAGTGAAATACAATCTGGTTGGGTAGTGAGTGCTCCTTCATTTGCAGCCATGTTTGCAATGCTTTTTTCTGGACGTATTAGTGATTTAATTGGACGAAAGAAAACGCTTATTTTTGTTGCCTTTCTATATGCAATTTCAGCAGTTTTGTCTGCTTTGGCAGTTTCTTATGAAATGCTTTACATCGCAAGAATTATTGGGGGTATTGCATTTGGAGCTGCTTTAGTTTTAGCGCCTATTTATATTGCAGAAATTTCAACAGCAGAAAATAGAGGTAAGTTAGTTTCTCTGCAACAACTAAATATTGTATTTGGGTTTTTTGCTGCATTTTTAAGTAATTATTTTTTTAACAAGTACAATACCGTAGATAGTGCATTTTTAACAGACGAAAATGTGTGGAGGTATATGTTGGGGGTAGAGTTAATTCCTGCAATTATATACTTTGTTTTCTTGTTTTTTGTACCTAAAAGTCCGCGTTGGTTATATTTAAATGAAAATATTGAAGAAGCAAAAAAAGTTTTAATTAGAATTCATGGTATAGAACGTGGAGGTTTAGAAATTGCTTCGATTGAAAAAAATAGACATACAGATGAAAATAAATCAGAATTAAAAATTAAAGACTTATTAAAAACTTCTTTGCGTTTTATTTTAGTAATTGGACTAGTTGTTGGCGTTTTACAGCAAATTACAGGTATAAATGCAGTATATTTTTACGCAACATCTATATTTAAACAAACTGGTATTGGTACAGACGCTGCTTTCTCGTCAGGGGTTTTATTAAGCACAATTTCTGTAATTTTTACTTTTGTAGCTATTTATTTAATTGATAGAATGGGAAGAAGACCATTGTTGTTAATTGGTACAGCTGGTATTGCGGTTAGTTTATTAGTATGTGCTTACGGCTTTAATGAGGCAACGTATCAATTATCAAAAGAAGAAATAAATCAATTAGAATTTTCTGGTTCTCAAAAATTACTTCCGTTTGCAGGTAAATTATATGAGAGTGATGTAGCATTTAAGAACGACTTAAAAGAGGTCTTAGGAACTAAAATTTACAGTAAAAATGACGGTGCTATTTTAGAGGCAGCAACTACTATTAATGCCAATTTAATATTAATTGGTATTTTAGGTTTTATAGCTTGTTTTGCCTTTTCATTGGGTCCTGTAATGTGGGTATTGTTGTCTGAATTATATCCTATAAAGTACAGAGGTTTGGCTATAGGTGTAATTGCATTTATTAACTCTTTAATTAGTTCTTTAGTACAATTGGTTTTTCCATGGGAGCTTTCTAATTTAGGAAATGCATTGACTTTTTTCTTATTTGGGGCTGTAGCGTTAATTGGCTTTTTTATTCTTTTAAAAATATTACCAGAAACCAAAGGAAAATCTTTGGAAGCATTAGAACAAGAGTTAATTAAAAACTAAGTTATTAACATTATTATCAAGAGGTAATAATAATGTTAATAACATACCGGTACATACCGGTGGTTTATTTGCTTAAATATTCTACATTTGTGTAATGGAAATTGTAGCATTGCAAAAAAAATCTGGAATACCTAAATACAAACAAATAGTTGCTTCTATAGAAACAGCTATTGTAAATGGGCAGCTTAAAAAAGGAGATAAGCTACCTTCTTTAAATACAATTAGAAATACGCATTCCCTATCTAGAGATACTGTTTTAAACGCCTTTAATGAATTAAAAAATAGAGGAATTATTAACTCTGTTGTAGGTAAAGGCTATTATGTTTCTACTGAAAACATTACTACGAAGCAAAAAATATTTTTATTATTTGATGAGTTAAATTCCTTTAAAGAAGATTTATACAACTCTTTTTTGAAAAATTTAGGACCCCATATTCAAGTAGATATTTTCTTTCATCATTTTAATAATGCTATTTTTAGTAAACTTATAAATGACAGTATTGGTGGTTATAATTATTATGTTATAATGCCAGCAAACCTTCAGGACACCGAAGAAATCATACAAAATTTACCAAAAGATAAAGTATATATATTAGACCAAATTCATAAAGGTTTAGAAGCATATCCTGCAATTTATCAGAATTTTGAAAAAGATGTTTTTGAAGGACTTTCCTCAGGATTAGTGTCTATTAAAAACTATCAAAAAATTGTTCTATTATTTTCAGAAGAAATACAGCCAAAAGGAATTTTAAAAGGATTTAAAACATTTTGTAAGCAACACAAAATTACACATGAGGTTATTTCATCAATAGAAAACAGAACACTAGAACTTGGTGAAATATATCTTGTTTTAGAGGATAGAAATCTTATTAGAATTATTAAAAAAGTAAACGAGAATCAATTCATCTTATCCAAAGATATCGGTATTATTTCTTACAATGACACCTTATTAAAGGAAGTTGTGGCAAACGGTATTACCACAATTTCTACCAATTTTAATTTGATGGGAGCAACATTGGCAAAAATGATTTTAAATAATGAACAAATAAAAGTTGAGAATCCAAGTAGTTTAATCTTAAGAAAATCAATATAAACGTGTTTATAGTAAAAGAATTAAAAGAAAAGGAACTTTGTTACTTAGAATTAAAAAATGAAGGAAATACAGTGTGCGCAAGAATCTCTTTAGATGAAGGCGGAAGCCTAGAAGGGTTAAAGTTTGAGAATGAAGATATTATTAAAACGCAACCAAATTTTAAGTATAAAGATTCTTATGCATCTTCTGTGTTGTTTCCGTTTTCGAGTAGAATTGAAAAAGGAATTTATACTTTTAAAGAGAAAAAACATCAATTAAACTGCAATGATTCTGGCACAAATGCAATGCATGGCTTGGTGTACAACAAACAGTTTCGGCTTATAGAGAAAACAGAGAATCCTAATTTTTCATCTGTGACTATTTGTTACGAAGAAACCAAAGAAAGTGCAGGTTTCCCTTTTACCTATAATATATATATTACTTATATCCTTTCTAAGAAAGAAATTAAAGTATTGGTTAAAGTTGAAAATACAGACACTAATTCTTTTCCCTTTACTTTAGGTTGGCATCCTTATTTTTTAACTGAAGATTTATACAATAGTTCTTTGAAATTTAAGAGTAAAAAAAGTATAGATTTCGATGAACATTTAATTACCAAAGGTGTGCTTCCTTATAAATTAGAAGAATTAAAAATTGAAGATAAGCAATTAGACGATTGTTTTATTTTAAATTCTAATACTATAGAATTTAATACTCCAAACTATCAAATTCAGATTAAAACAGATCAAAAAGAAAACTACCTACAAATTTACACCCCTAAAAATAGACCCATTATTGCCATAGAACCAATGACAGGTATTTCTGATAGCTTTAATAATAAAATAGGTTTACAAATATTGCAGCCTCAAAACAAATATGAGTTAAAATGGACGGTAACTTTCTTGAAAAAAAACATTAAAAATGAATAAGAAATTATTGAAAGAGGTACGGCAATCTTTTATAAAGCGCTACGCTGCAGAACCTATAATGGTGTTTTCTCCGGGTAGAATTAATTTAATTGGAGAGCACACAGATTATAATGATGGATTTGTTTTTCCGGCGGCTATAAATATGGGTATTGCTTTGGCTATTCAAAAAAGTGATGCTAAATTGAGTAAGGTATATGCTTTAGACAAAGAGGAAATACACGAATTTAGTTTAGAAAATATGCAACCTTTAAAAGAGGGAAGTTGGAAAAATTATATTTTAGGAGTTGTATCAGAGATTCAGAAATTAGGAATATTTCTTGAAAATTTTAATATCTCTTTTGCTGGAGATATTCCGGGAGGTGCTGGTATGTCGTCATCTGCAGCATTAGAGAATAGTGTTGTTTTTGGATTGAATGAATTATTTAATTTAAAAATTTCTAAACAAGAGATGATTTTAATTTCGCAAAAAGCAGAGCATAATTATGCTGGGGTAAAATGCGGAATTATGGATCAATATGCAAGTATGTTTGGCGAAAAGAAAAGTGCTTTATTGTTAGATTGTAGAACTATAAAATCTAAATCATTTAAAATTGATTTTAAAAATTACATGCTGCTTCTAGTAAATACAAACGTAAAACATGATTTGTCTGAAAGTGCTTATAATGACAGGAGAGAGGTTTGTGAAAGAGTATCTGCTTTATTAAAAATTAAGGCTTTAAGAGATGCTTGTAAGCAAGATTTAGAGAGCGTTAAAAATCAGATTTCTAAAGAAGATTATGATAAAGCAGCCTATGTTATAGAAGAAAATAAACGGGTAGAAGAATTTACGAAAGCGATACATATAAATAGTTTAAAAACTTTAGGAGCATTATTATATCAATCTCACGAGGGGCTAAGTAATAAATTTAAGGTTAGTTGTAAAGAATTAGATTTTCTGGTTGCACAAACAAAAGATAACAAGAATATTTTGGGCGCTAGAATGATGGGTGGTGGTTTTGGTGGCTGTACTATTAATTTGATTAAAAAAACCGAAGTAGCTAATTTTGAAAAAGAAGTTGCTGCAAATTATAAAAAAGAGTTTAATAAAGCCTGCGCTATTTATCAAGTAAAATTATCTAAAGGAACAAGAATAGTGCACTTATAACCACAATTATGAATACAGACTTGCAAGATTATTCGCATAAAAGATTTAATATCCTTACCGGAGAATGGGTTTTAGTTTCGCCGCACAGAGCTAAAAGACCTTGGCAAGGACAAAGCGAAGAAATATCAACAGAGAAAAGATCTTCTTATGATGAAAGTTGTTATTTATGCGCAACAAATACAAGAATTAATGGTGAAATAAACCCTAATTATAAAGATGTTTTTGTTTTTACGAATGATTTTGCTGCATTGCAGAAAGACTCGCCAAAATTCTCTATAAATGACGGCTTATTAAAAGCAGAAAGCGAAACTGGTATCTGTAAAGTAATCTGTTTTAGTCCGGATCATTCTAAAAGTTTAGCTGATATGGAGGTTGAAGATATTAAAAAAGTGATACACGCTTGGCAAAGAGAATATACTGTTTTAGGCAAAGGTGATGCCATAAACTATGTTCAGATTTTCGAGAATAAAGGAGCGGTAATGGGGTGCAGTAATCCGCATCCGCATGGGCAAGTATGGAGTCAGTCTACTTTACCAAACGAAGTTGAGAAGAAAGACAAACAGCAAAAAAAATACTTTCTAAAGAATAATAAAAGCCTTCTAGAAGATTATTTACAACAAGAATTACTTGCTAAAGAAAGAATTATTTATGAGAATGATGATTTTGTAGCATTGACTCCTTTTTGGGCAATTTGGCCTTTTGAAGTGATGATTATACCAAAAAAAGCTAAGAAAAGTATTTTAGACTTGTCAGACACAGAAGCTAAAAATTATGCAGCAGCAATTTCTGTAATTACAAGAGCCTATGATAAATTGTTTAGTACATCATTTCCGTATTCTAGCGGAATTCATCAAGCACCAACAAATGGCGAAGGAAATAACCATTGGCACTGGCACATGAGTTTTTATCCACCACTATTAAGAAGTGCAACGATTAAGAAATTTATGGTTGGGTATGAAATGTTTGGATCTCCACAAAGAGATATTACAGCAGAAGTTGCTGCAAAAAGAATAGCAGAAATGATTTAAATTACTTCCCAATACAATATGTAATATTTGCCTATTTTATTGGGTTTGTAGCAATCTAGGTGTGCTAAAGGTGTACACTTTTATCTTCTTTTAGCCGTTGTTTATTGTATAAATGTACAACTATTTTTGAATTTATTTGTTTTTACATTATGTTAAAAATTAGTTGAATATTATTATTATTATTATTATTATTTGATAAATAAAATAAAAGTATAATGTAAAACTTCTTCAGTATATGTTTCTGAAATATAAAAGTGAAAAATAAACACAGGCATCCAAGAATGTTAGTCATAAAATGTTTATTAAACTAATTTTCAAAGTGAAAACAAACAGAACACTACCAAAGGAGGCTAAAGGAAAATAAATCTATTTTCTAATATAATACGTAATAACGGCTATGTTTAAATAAGTTTATAGGGTGTAAGATGGAGTAGTGTTTTGTATTCTTTTAGTTCACTTTAGCTATATAGTAAGCTATTTTAATTATTATACCTTAAACAGGTTTAAGCTTTCAACTTAAACCAAATTGTTTAATATTCGAATCTGAAATTTAATTAAACTAAATTTTGATAAAAAGATAAATCATATTCTAAAACATGCATTCAAGTATAAATTTGATTCTAAACTAGTCTCAAAAAATGCTATGTTTGTAAAATGAATGATTTTTTTGAGAAAATTATAGAATTGAAGGACGAGAGTATCATGTCTAAACATGAGCAACTTGTTAATGGGATTATAAATGCTATAAATGAAAAAATATTAATTAAAGGAGATAAACTACCTTCTATAAACAAAATGGTAAGTGAGATTGGGTTTGCCCGTAAAACGATTGTAAGAGCTTATGAAGATTTAAAAAATAGAGGTATTGTTGAATCTAAGAACTTTAAAGGGTATTATATTGCTAGTGTCAATACAAAATCTAAGCTCAAAGTTGCTTTATTATTGTTTGCTTTTCAATCTTTTCATGAAGATTTTTATAATACATTTAGAAAATCTTTAGGAAAAAAATATCAAATAGATATTTTTTTCCATCATAATAACAAAGATGTTTTTAAAAATATTTTAGATACTATTCATGGTAAATATGGCATGTATGTAGTTGCCCCAATACCGGGTAAAGAATCCTCAGAATTATTACTTAAATTTCCTTCGGATAAAACCTTAATTGTAGATAGGCTAATAGAAATGCCAAATGAATACTCGTTTGTTTCACAAGAGTTTGAATTATCAACATATCATAGATTAGAAGAACTGTATACAGGAATCAAAAAATATGAAAAGATGATTCTTTTTTATAAAGATGATTCAGATTATCCTGCAGGGATTAAAAGCGGGTTTAATAGATTTATAAAAGATTATGCTATAAATGGATCTTTACAAAAAAACCACAAGAGCGGAAGTGTGAAAAAAAATACGCTTTATTTTTTTATAAGTGATACCAATTTATGGCAAGTTCTTAAAGATTGTAAATATGCAAATTATAAATTAGGAAAGGATGTAGGTATAATTACACATAATGATAATGATTTTAAAGAAATTATTTTTGAAGGCATTACCACTATTTCTGCGGATTTTAAAAAAATGGCTCAAGATGCTGCTACCTTTGTTAAGTACAGAACTATTGTACATAAAATAATACCTTCAGAAATAAAAAGAAGAAACTCTCTTTAAAATAGTAATACATCGATTTCATTGGGTTATATTATTAAATTAATATTTTTTTTGATAAAAATTTGTTAATTAAATATATGTGTCTATATTTGCAAGTAGCACACTGTATCATACTTATTAAAAATAAACAGATGCTTTAACGGTTTGTTTTACTATTGTAAAACATTTAAACTAATTTAAATTTTAAGTTTTATGAATAAAAAATTAATTAAACAATTTACTTTTTTTTCCTTGATTTTGTTTCAGGTAAATATGTATTCGCAAACAGGCAAAGTGTCTGGTACTGTAAGTGAAAGTGGTTATGGTTTACCGGGTGTAAGTGTACTTATTAAGGGTACAGAAAAAGGTGTTTCTACAGATTTTGATGGAAACTACTCTATTGATGGTGTTGCAAATGATGCTACATTGGTTTTTAGCTATGTTGGCTTTAAAACAAAAGAAGTAGCTGTAAATGGTAAATCTAAAATAGATTTGGTAATGGAAGAAGATGCAGCTTCTTTAGATGAAGTGGTAATAGTTGGTTACGGTACTTCTAGTAAAAGAGAAGCAACAAGTGCAATTTCTACTATTAAAGGAAAAGACATTGTAAATACAGTTGCTGGTAACCCAACAAATGCATTACAAGGTAAATTATCAGGTATTCAGGTGGAGGCTCCAGGAGGGCAACCAGGTGGTTCTCCAAACGTATTTATTAGAGGTGTAAATTCTTTAAGTAATGCAAATCCATTATATATTATAGATGGACTTTTTGTTACAAATATGGATTATGTAAACCCAAATGACATAGAAGATATATCTGTGCTTAAAGACGCTGCAGCTGCGGCAATATATGGTTCAAGAGCAGCTAATGGTGTGATATTAATAAAAACGAATCATGGTAGAAAAAACAGGGATTTAGAAGTTAGTTTTTCTTCTAGAGTTGGTTTTGATACACCAAGTAAAGAGTTAGATTTTATTGATGGTCAACAATACACAGATTATTTAAATCAACGTTTTACAAATGAAGGTTCTGTAACGCAGGTAACTTATAATGGTGTAAATACAGATTGGCAAAAAGAATCTTTACAATCAGGTATAGTTGAAGATTATGGAGTTTCTATCTCTGGTGGTGGAGAAAACTCTTCTTACTATGGGTCATTAAATTATTTTAACCAAGACGGTATTTTAGTAGGTTCTGGTTTTAGAAGATTAAATGCAAGGTTTAACAGTCAGCACCAATTTAATAAATTAAAAATCACACATTCTTTAGGTTTAGCAGAGGGAAAGTTGCAAAATAATAACTGGTTTGGTTTTGATGCCGTTACTGCACCAACTGTTGCGCTAAGCAACGCTAATAATGATGGAGGTTTTGCTGGTCCAACTAGTGATATCCATGGTCCTGGAGGATTAAACCAATTTGGTTTAGCTTCTTTAGAAGATAATTTAGAAACGACAAGAACTTTATTTACAACTTTAAAATTAGATTATGAAATTAATGATAATTTTACAGCATCTGTAAATTTAGGTACAGATTATAGAACAAGACATAATTATCAATTTACACCAACATTTTTAATGACTAATTCTGTGGCAAGTGGTAATAGTATAGATCCTGTAAGAAATGTGAATGCTTTAAATGATTTAACAAACTTTAATAGAAATGATGTTAATTTATCTTTTGAACCTACTATTAATTACAAGAAAACTTTTAATGATGTACATAAATTAGATGTTGTTTTAGGACACACTAGATTTGTAGAGTCTCAAAGTAGTAATGGTTTGTATGGTGAAGATACAGGTGATAATTTAGTTAGAGTACCAGAACAATTAAACAACCTAACACAAGCATTAGGTAATGACTCTAAAGCAGTATTATTGTCTTATTTTAGTAGAGTAAATTATGGTTTTGATGGTAAATATCTATTTTCTGCTACTGTAAGAAGAGATGCTTCTTCTAGATTTGCTGAAGCAAATAGAGTGGGTTATTTCCCCGCTTTTTCTGGAGCTTGGAATTTAAGCAGTGAAGAATTTTGGAATTCAAAAACCATTAATTTTATGAAATTAAGAGCTTCTTATGGTGAGTTAGGTTCATATCCAGATGCGGTATACCCAACACAAGGAGTTTATGGCAATAGTTCAGCAACTAGTTTTGGTGGAAGTACGGCTAGCGGTCTAGCACAAACAATTTTAGTAGATGAAAATTTAGTTTGGGAAACCACGAAAACATTTGATATTGGTTTGGATATGTCTTTGTTTGATAGTAAAGTGAAAATTACTGCAGACTATTATTCTAAAAATGTAGAAGACGCAATTGTACCAATTAATGTGCCATCCACAGCAGGAGTTAGTCAAGCAGTTATTAGAAATGCTGGATCTTTGGTAAATAACGGTTTTGAATTTGATGTAGCTTATAATAAATCTGATGGTGATTTTACATATACAATTGGAACCAATTTTTCTTTTAATCTTAAAAACGAAGCAAAGGATATTCCTGCTACTATTCAAGGTCCTGCAATAGATGAAGATTTAAGAGTTGTTAATGAAACAAGAGAAAATGCACCTGTAGGCGCGTTTTATGGTTGGGTTGTAGAGGATAAAGTAGACCCTGCAACAGGTAATTTTGTAAGAGTAGATACCAATGGTGATAATATTGTTAATGAAGATGATATTACACAAATTGGTGATCCAACACCAGATTTTACTTATGGTATTAATTTTAATGCAAACTACAAAAAGTTCGATTTTTCTTTAGCTTTTAACGGAGTTCAAGGAAATGAAATTTACAATGTTGGGCGTTATTATAATATTTTATGGCAAGATGGTGGTAAACTTACAGATGTTGTAAACTCATGGACACCAACTAATACGGACACTAATATCCCTGTTGCTTCTGTAAGTGATGCAGCTGGTAATAGAGCACCTTCTTCTTTCTTTGTAGAAGATGGTTCTTATTTTAGATTGAAAAATTTAGAAGTTGGTTACAACTTTAACAAGGAAGATGGTAGTGGTTTTAACTGGGTAAAAGACTTAAGAGTTTCTTTTAATGTTCAAAATGTTTTTGTTTTAACAAAATACAGCGGTTATGATCCAGATGTTGCTTCTGCTAATGGTGGGCGTTCAAACATAAATTCAGGAACACCTGGTTTAAGAAGCACAGTAAACCCACTTTTATCAAGAGGTTTAGATTTAAGAGCATACCCTAATGCACGTACATTTACAATTGGTTTAAAAGCTACTTTCTAATAAATAAAAAATAATAAAATGAAAATAATAATGAAAACAAAATCATTTTTAAGTCTAGCTATAATTGTACTAATTGTATCTATTCTAGGATGTTCTGAAGATATTCTGAATCAGAAAAATAACAATGCAATTTCTACAGGAAACTTTGGTGCAACCTTAGGGCAAGTTGAAGCTGCAGTAAATGGTGCATTTCACCCAATAACAGGTACTTTTTTCTGGGGAAGAATTGTGCATACAGGCGCTATGTTGCGTTCAGATGAATTTAATATAATTCCAAATGGTGGTAACACAGCAATGTCTACTTTTCAAGGTGGACCTGGAAACGGAAGATGGGCTACAGAACCTTGGCAAGAATTATATAAATCTATCGCTAGATGTAATAATATAATCATCAATACACCAGCAACATTTGCAAGTAGTGAAACAGATCCTTTAATAGGACAAGCACATTTTTTAAGAGCTTTTGATTATTGGTATTTAGTAAACTTGTATGGTAATGTACCTTTAATTACAGATTTACCAGATTTTGATAATCTATTGGTAGATCAAGCGGCAGTAACAGATGTTTGGGCACAAATTATTGCAGATTTAGAAATGGCAGAAACTATGTTGCCAGCAACTTGGTCTGGAGACAATGCAGGAAGACCAACTTCTGGCGCAGCAACTGCTTTAAAAGGTAAAAGCTATTTATACATGAAAGAATGGAAATTGGCACACGAAACTTTATCTACTTTAGTTGGTAAATACAGTTTATTATCAGCAGCGGAATTTGGAGATAATTTTGGTGTTAACAGTGAGAATAATGCTGAATCTGTTTTTGAATTACAATTTTTAGGACAATCTAATTTTGTTTGGGGTACAGACTCTCCAGGAACAGGAACGCAAGGAAACTACCACATAGATTATGCACCGCCATCTAAATCACCAGATTTTAGTCATATTGCAAATCCTTGGTTAAAGAAATTATTTGAAGATAATGGAGATACTTTTAGAAGAAACGAAACTTTAGCGTACAATTATGTTGGTGCTACAGGTTATGGAGGTGCCGCGTATGCTACTGATTTTGTAGATGATATTCAAGTTGCTAATGATAATAGTTTAGAGCCAATTTTCTCTAAAAAGTATGCAGGTATGGATTTGGGTGCAAGAGGGGAAGTAGATTTCTTAGGAACAAATGTAGGTAACAATTGGAGAATAATTAGATATTCTGATGTTTTGCTAATGTTAGCCGAAGCTTTAAATGAAGATGGAATGACGGGTACAGCAATTGGTCATTTAAATACGGTTAGACAAAGACCTGGTTCTGGTTTAGCAGTTACAACAGCAGTTTCTCAAACAGATGTTAGAGATGCAGTTATAGAAGAAAGAGCTATGGAATTAGCAGGTGAAGGACACCGTTTCTTTGATCTTGTAAGATGGGGGTTAGCAGACGACTATATGGGAGCAACTTCTATACACGTTACAAATGGTTCGCAATCACATCACCCAAAATCTTTAAGTGGAGGTACTTTTACAGCAGGAAAACATGAATTGGTTTGGATACCTGTATCTGAAAGAGGCTCAAACCCAAACTTAAATCAGAATCCTAATTACTAAGCACTGTTAAAATATTTATAAATTTGAATTAAGTTAATTGTTTGATAAAGGCCAAGTTTAATAACTTGGCTTTTATTTCTAAAAACTAATTTTATTTTGAGAATTACACCAATTATTATCAGTTTTATTATTTTATTTTTTTTAGCATGTTCTTCTAAAAAAGAAAAGAATGTTTTTACGTACATAAAATCTTCTAAATCTAATATAACCTTTAAAAATACCATCACAGAAAACGACACCTTAAATGTAGTTAATTTTCAGTATGTCTATAATGGAGGTGGTGTTGGTATTGGTGATTTTAATAATGATGGTTTATCTGATATTGTTTTTACAGGAAACCAAGTTTCATCAAAGATTTACTTAAATCAAAAAGAATTAAAATTTAAAGACATTTCTGATGCTTCTGGTTTTAAAACAAATTCTTGGGTAACTGGTGTTGCTATAGTAGATATAAATGCAGATGGTTGGGACGATATTTATTTAAGTGTAGCAGGTATAAATTGTAAAAATAATTGTGAAAATCTGTTATTTATAAATCAAAAATTAAACGCAAAAGGAATTCCAACTTTTAAAGAACAAGCAGCAGCTTATAATTTAAATGATGGAAATTATAACCAACAAGCAGTATTTTTAGATTATGATTTAGATGGAGATTTAGATGTTTTTTTAGCACATAATGGAAATGTAAAGTTTGATAAAAACTCTCCAGTTCCAAAACATTATATGCCTAAAAATTTAGCAGATTATTTATTAAGAAATGATAAAGTAGTAGGTATAGATCATCCTGTTTTTACAAACGTTTCAGATTCTTTAGGAATTACTTACAAAGGTTTTTCTTTAGGTGTAAATGTGCAAGACTTTAATAATGATAATCTACCAGATATTTATGTTTCTAATGATTTTATCACAGAAGATTTATTGTATTTAAATAAAGGTATAGATTTAAAAACAAACACCCATTTAGGTTTTAAAGAAGCAAATAAACAGTTCTTTAACCATCTTACATACAATGCAATGGGAGTTGATATTGCAGATATTAATAATGATGAATTGCCAGATGTTATGGTTGTAGATATGCTACCTCAAAGTTACAAGAGGCAAAAAAGTATGTTAGGTTCTATGAATTATGATAAATTTCTTTTCGCTCAAAGAAACAATTATACATCACAATTTATGCATAATACGTTACAACTTCATAATGGATTTATAAACGATTCAATTTTAAAGTCTAGTGAAATAGGGAGTTACGCAGGAGTTTCTTCTACAGATTGGAGTTGGGCACCAATTCTTGCAGATTTTGATAATGATGGAGATAAAGATATGTATATCACAAACGGGTATGCAAAAGACATTACAGATTTAGATTTTATAAACTACTCAAATCAGGCTACCTTATTTGGTACAGAAAAAGCAAAAACTAAAAAATTAGCTCTTTTATTAGACAAAACACCTAGTGTTTCAATCCCTAATTATTTTTACGTAAATAACACCAGTCTAAAGTTTACAGATGTCAGTACAGATTGGGTTTCAAAAGAAAATTCTTTGTCAAATGGAGCTGCGTATGCCGATTTTGATAATGATGGAGATTTAGATCTTGTGGTAAATAATCTAAATCAAGAAGCATTTTTATTAAAAAATAATACATCAGAAAATAATTCTAAAAGCAATTATTTAAAAGTTGAATTAAAAGGAAACAAAGAAAATAAAGACGCAATTGGTGCAAAAGTTACTCTTTGGTCTAACAATACTGTGCAACAACATTATCAATCAAAAACTAGAGGTTATTTATCATCAGTTGAGTCAAAAATTTATTTTGGGTTAAAGGATAGTTTGATAGATTCTGTACAAGTGATTTGGCCGAGTAAAAAGATTTCAAAATTTTACAAGGTAAATTCAAATTCTATTTTAAAAGTTGATGTTTCTTCAGGGGAAAATCAGTTAGTTAAAAAAGAAAAGATAAATAACCTTTTTATTACAAAGCAAGATGTGTTTTCTTTTAAGCATAAAGAAAATGAAGGACACGATTTTGTTTCGCAACATTTATTAACACGTCAGTTTTCTAAATTAGGACCTTGTATTGCGGCTGCAAATGTAGATAATGCAAAAGGCGATGAGTTATTTATTGGAGGTAGTAAAGGAGAAGTAGCAACAATTTGGAAGCAAAACAAAGAAGGTGTTTTTGAAATTCAACAAGAATTAGATGCCAATTTTGAGGATACAAATGCTGTTTTTGTGGATGTTGATAATGACAAAGATTTAGACTTGTATGTGGCAAGTGGAGGTTCAGAGTTTGCGAAAAATTCTAAATCTTTACAAGATAGAATTTATATAAATGACGGAACTGGTTATTTTTCTAAAAAAGAAGACCTTTTACCAAATGTATTAGAAATTAGCTCTTGCATAAAACCTTTTGACTTTGATAAAGATGGAGATATAGATTTCTTTATTGGAAGTAGAATGGTAAAAGGTAGTTATCCACTAGCGCCTAAAAGTCAACTATTATTAAATGATAAAGGTGCTTTTGATCAAGTGGAAAGTTCTGATTTACAGAGCGTAGGAATGGTTACAGATGCAGTTTGGAGTGATGTTAATAACGATGGATGGTTTGATTTGATTGTAGTTGGAGATTGGATGCCAATAACCGTTTTTATAAATAATAAAGGTAAATTAGAAAAGACAGCAATTAAATGGTTGGATAACTCAAATGAGAATATTGATGTTTCTGGTTGGTGGAATACCATTAAATCTGGAGATTTTGATAATGATGGAGACATCGATTTTATAGCAGGTAACCAAGGCGAAAATGGTTTTGTAAATCCTGAAAAAGAGAAGCCAGTTTATATTTATAAACAAGATTTTGATTCCAATGGAAGCATAGATCCTATAATGGCGCAATATTTTAACGATTCTGAAAGAAGTGAAGATTTATTACTTGTGCACACCAGAGATGATGTTATGAAGCAACTCGTAAAGTTAAAAGACACCTATGTTTCATATCAAGATTTTTCAAACACCACTTTTAAAGAATTATTAAATATAAAAGATCTAGATAAAGAGACTTTAAAAGCAACTATTTTTTCTAGTTGTTACATAGAAAATTTAGGAAACAATTCTTTTAAAGTAAGTAAGCTTCCAGAAATTTGCCAAACAGCACCCATAAATGATGTTTTAGTAAAAGACTTTAATAAAGATGGTTTTTTAGATGCATTGTTAGTTGGTAATGATAAAAATTCTGAAACAATTTACGGTCATTCAGACGCATTAACAGGTATCTTTTTAGAAGGAGGTAAAACAGGTTTTATTGCTAAAAAATCGAATGAGTCAGGATTTTATGTTTCCGAACAGTCAAATCATATTGTAGAAATAAATACAATAAATGATGAAAAATTAATTATTGCTACGCAAAATAATGAAAAAGCTAAAACGTTTAAAATCAATTTAGAAGAATAAGATGATCAAAGAAAATTATACAGTTTCTGAAAAAGATATTATTATAGAGGGAGGTTCAAGTAACTTTTCATCAAAATTAGAGGTACTATCAAACGAAAATAACATTACTATTTTTGATATTAATATAAAAGGAGAAACACTTGAAATACCAGAACCAATTTCAATAAAATGGAAAATTCCAGCTCATAATGTAAAAGGAATTTGGAAACCAACCACAGATTTTGACAAAAGAATTCAAGCAGATTGGGAATTAGAGGATCTTGAATCGCGTATTTCAATTGATGCGCCAATTATAAACCTTTTTGGGCATGATGATAGTAATAGAATAACATTTGCTTGTTCTAACGCTATAAATAAGTTAGAATTAAATGCAAGATATAGAGAAGAAGACGATTATTTCTATTGCTTTATAAATCTATTTACAGAAACGAATTATAAAGTGAAAGACTTTAATATTCAATTAAGAATAGATTCAAGAAGTATTCATTTTTCTGAAACCCTTAAAGATGTTTCTAAATGGTGGGAAACTTTTGAGAATTTACAGCCAACTTCAGTCCCAGAAAGTGCCCTGGTTCCATTGTATTCTACTTGGTATAATTTTCATCAAAATTTAGATGAAGATAAGTTAGAAGAAGAATGTAAATTGGCTTATGATTTAGGGTATAAAGCTATTATTGTTGATGATGGTTGGCAAACGAAAGATGATAATAGAGGGTATGATTATACAGGAGATTGGGAACCAGATAGATTACATAAAACAAAAGAATTTGTTGCTAAAATTCATAAAATAGGGATGAAAGTTGGTTTTTGGTATTCTGTACCTTTCTGCGGACATAAATCAAAAGCATACAAACGTTTTAAAGGGAAATTCTTAACGGAAAATCATAGATGGGCACCTGTTTTTGATCCAAGATTTCCAGATGTTAGAGAATATTTAATTAATATTTACAAATCTGCTTTAGTAGATTGGGATTTAGATGGGTTTAAACTAGATTTTATTGACGATTTTAAACATTACCCAGAGACAAAAGAGAAAACACCAGAAATGGATTACTACTCTATAAATGAAGCTGTAGACCGTTTATTAACAGATGTAATAACAACTTTAAAAGCAATTAAAGCGGATGTTTTTATAGAGTTTAGACAAAAATATACGGGACCTGCAATGCGTAAATATGGTAATATGTTTAGAGCTTTTGATTGCCCTGGAGATGCAACAATGAATAGAATAAGAATTGCAGATATTAAAATGTTGGCAGGTAATACGGCTGTACATTCCGATATGATTACTTGGCATAAAGAAGAAACTGTAGAAGTAGCAGCATTACAATTAATAAATACGTTGTTTGGTGTACCACAAATTTCAATTTTGTTAAAAGAAGCACCAGAAAGTCATTTAAAAATGATTAAATTTTATACGAATTATTGGAATGAAAATAAAAGGTTATTTACAGAAGGAAAATTTACACCATTCAATCCTTTATTAAATTATCCGCAAAAACAAATCATAAATTCTGATAAAATGATTGTTGGAATTTACGACAATTACGTTTCAGAAATAAACGAGAAGGTAGAAAAATTAGATATCTTAAATGCAAAATTAACAGATACTATTGTAATTAAATCAAAGTTTGATTTAAGAGAATTTACGGGAACAATTTTTAATTGTGAAGGTGAAGTGGTAAAAACAGCTGTTTTTAACTTAAGTAAAGGAATTTCTAGTATCGAAGTTCCTGCTTGTGGAATTATTCAATTAACTAAAAATATATAAAAAAAAATGGATGTACTTTCTATTGTTTCGTTTGTAGGCTTTACTTTATTAGTGGCTTTTATTGCTTGGTATGCAACTCGTAAAACGGACGAAAAATCTGCAGATGGTTATTATTTAGGAGGTAGAAGTTTGGGAGCAATAACAATTGCAGGCTCTTTATTATTAACAAATCTTTCTGCAGAACAGATAGTTGGTTTAAACGGACAATCTTTTGCACAAGGAATTTTAGTAATGGCGTGGGAAACATTAGCAGCCATTTCTATGATTGTAACAGCCATCTATTTATTACCAAAATATATGCGTTCAGGAATAACAACCATACCTCAATTTGTTCATGAACGTTTTGATGCACAAACAAAATCAATTTTATCAATTCTCTTTTTGGTAGCTTTTGGAGCGGTATTACTCCCAACCATTTTATATTCTGGTTCTTTAGCATTTAGTACTATGTTCGATCTGCCAGAAACTTTAGGTATGTCACAATCTGGGGTTATTTGGGTTTGTGTTTTATCCATAGGAATTATTGGTTCTATATACGCCATTTTTGGCGGCTTAAAAGCTGTAGCTGTTTCAGATTTAGTAAATGCGATTGGGTTATTAATTGGTGGGCTTTTAATTCCTGTTTTTGGTTTAATGTTGATTGGAGATGGAAGTATTTCTGATGGTTTAAGTGAATTATGGACAGAAAATCCAGACAAATTTAATGTAAAAGGTGAAATAGATTCGTTTATCCCTTTTAGCACCATTTTTACAGGTATGATGATTGCACAGATGTATTATTGGGGAACCAATCAATCTATTTTGCAACGTGTTTTTGGCGCAAAAAGTTTAGCAGACGGACAAAAAGGAATGATTTTAGCTGGTTTTGTTAAATTCTTAATTCCAATTATTGTTGTATTACCGGGTGTAATTGCATGGCATGTTTTTGGAAACGATTTGGCAAACCCAGATCAAGCATATCCAGCTTTGGTTAAAAAAGTTTTACCTGCAGCATTTTTAGGGTTCTTTGCAGCGGTTTTATTTGGAGCCGTTTTAAGCTCATTTAACAGTTTATTAAATAGTAGTTCTACATTATTTGGCATCGATTTATACCGTCAATATTTCAATAAAAATGCATCTGAACTAAAAATGGTAAAGGCAGGTAAATTATTTGGAATTTTATTAGCAATTATCTCTATGAGTATTGCACCTTTTATAGCAAACGCCCCAGATGGTTTGTTCTCATACATTCAAGAATCTTTAGGTAGTTTAAGTGTACCCATTTTAGCTGTTGTGGCTGTTGGTATGGCAACTAAAAAAGTGCCAGCTTTAGCCGCAAAATTGGTCTTAACTATAGGTGTGTTAATGTATTTAGTAAGTCAGTTTGTATTAAGTCCTTATTTTATAGAAACGGCTTTGTCAGAAGCTGCAATAAATGGAATTATAAATATTAAAGAGTTGGGTATTATAAAAGCAAAAGCTTATCCACACTTTTTACACATTATGGGAATATTGTTTGTTCTTAACGTTGGGTTTATGCTAATTATGGGGAAACTATATCCCAATAAAAATGTTTACACACCAAAAATTACAGACGAAATAGACATTACTCCTTGGAGATATGCTAAAGTTATAGGTTTAGCAATCACTATTTTGGTATTAAGTACCTATTTAATTTTTTAAGATAACAGTACAATAGCGTTTATAAAGATGGAAAAAAAATATGTAGTTGCTTTTGATCAAGGAACAACAATCACTCGTACGATCATTTTTGATCAAAAAGGAGAGATAGTTTCAATTGCACAAAAAGAGTTAGCACAACATTACCCACAATCTGGTTGGGTAGAGCATAATGCAGAAGATATATATAATGATCAATTAGAAACATTTCATAAGGTATTAGAAGATTCTAAAATAAATCCAGAAGAAATTGCTTCAATAGGGATTACTAACCAAAGAGAAACAACAGTTGTTTGGGATAGAAAAACAGGGAAGCCAATATACAATGCAATTGTTTGGTTAGATAAACGTACAACAGAAATTTGTGAAGATTTAAAGCAAAAAGGACTAATAAATTATGTAAAAGAAAACACAGGTTTAGTTATTGATGCTTATTTTTCTGGGACAAAATTAAAATGGATTTTAGACAATGTTGAAGGTGCAAGAGAAAAAGCAACAGCAGGAGAATTGTGTTTTGGTACTATAGATAGTTGGTTAATTTATAAATTTACTAATGGAGAAAAGCACGTAACAGACCATACAAATGCTTCAAGAACTTTAATTTATAATATTAAAGAATTAAAATGGGATGAAACACTTTTAAAAGCATTAGACATTCCTAAAAGTTTGTTGCCAACGGTACAACAATCATCATCAGACTTTGGAACCGTAACATATAAAGATATTAAAATTCCTATTTATGGAGTTGCAGGAGATCAACAAGCCTCTTTATTTGGTCAAGGTGGTTTTAAATCTGGTATTGCAAAAAACACCTATGGAACAGGTTGTTTTATGCTTTTAAATATTGGAGAAAAACAAGTAGCTTCTAACAAAGGTTTATTAACAACCCTTACTTGTAGTTTAGAAAATGAGCCTGTAAATTATGCTTTAGAAGGCAGTATTTTTGTAGGAGGCGCTTCCATTCAATGGTTAAGAGATAATATGCAATTGATAGAAAAAGCATCTGATACAGAAGAAATTTGTAACAGTATTCCGCCTTTAAAAGATATTTATGTGGTTCCTGCTTTCGCAGGATTAGGAGCGCCTTATTGGGATGCAAAAGCGAAAGGGAGTATTTACGGAATGACCTTAGATACGGGTAAAAAAGAACTTATTAAAGCAACTGTAGAAGCTTTAGCATATCAAACAAAAGACGTGTTAGATGCTATGATTCAAGATTCTGGTAAAGAGATGGTTACCTTAAAGGTAGATGGAGGTGCAAGTGCAAATAATTACTTAATGCAGTTTCAAGCAGATCTTTTAAACGTGGAGGTAGACAGACCAAAAATGATAGAAGTTACCGCTTTTGGAGCTGCCTTGTTAGCAGGTATTAAAGCAGGTTTTTGGAAGAAAAACACTATTGAAGACTTAAGAAAAGTAGAAACTGTTTTTAAGCCTGAAATGAAACCAAAATTAAGAAATAAGAAATATAAAGGTTGGTTAAATGCCGTAAATAAAACGAAAACAACTAGTAGTGTTAATGTTAAAGACAAAACGCTTCGTTTTTCTATTTTAGACAGAAATAAACAACTTAAAAAGATTACTTCTAAAAAGTTCGATATTATAGTAATTGGAGGTGGAGTTACAGGAGCGGGTATTGCTTTAGATGCTGCGTCTAGAGGTTTAAGTGTTTGTGTAATAGAAAAAAACGATTTTGCTTCGGGTACCAGTAATAAATCAACAAAACTAATTCACGGTGGTTTAAGATATTTAAAACAATTAGAAATTGGGTTGGTTAGAGAATCTGGTTCTGAAAGAGCGATTGTACACAAATTAGCACCTCATTTAGTGTTGCCAGAAAAAATGTTACTACCTTTAATTGAAGGAGGCACTTATGGTAAAATGATGACTTCTATTGGTCTAAAAGTCTATGATTTGTTAGCCAATGTTGGTGGAGATGACAAAAGAAGAATGCTTAATAAAGAAGATACTTTTGAAAAAGAACCTTTATTAGATGAAAGTACCGTTTTAGGAAGTGGTTTTTACGCAGAGTATAGAACAGATGATGCCAGATTAACGATTGAGTTGCTTAAAAAAGCGTCAGAATTTGGAGCAACAATTATCAACTATTGCGAAATGGAATCTTTTGTTTATGATAGGGATGATAAAATAGAAAGTTTAAATTGTTTAGATCATAATACAGGGAAAAAATTAAATTTAAAAGCGAGAAATTATGTTTCTGCTGCAGGTCCTTGGGTAGATAAAATTAGAAAGAAAGACAATTCTATTAACCATAAATATTTACATTTAACAAAAGGAGTTCATATTGTTTTTCCTTTTGAAAGATTACCAGTAAAACAATCGGTGTATTTTGATGTAGAAGACGGTAGAATGATTTTTGCAATTCCGAGAGGAAGATGTACGTATGTTGGTACCACAGATACCAATTATAATGGAGATTTAAATAGAGTAGTGGCAACAAAAGAAGATGCAGAATATTTAATAAAAGCAACCAATAATACGTTTCCAGATGTTAACTTAACTATGGATGATGTAGAATCTAATTGGGCAGGTTTACGTCCGTTGATTCACGAAGAATCGAAAGATCCATCAGAATTATCAAGAAAAGATGAAATTTTTATTTCTCAAAGTGGTCTAATCTCTATTGCAGGAGGAAAGTTAACGGGTTATAGAAAGATGGCACATAGAATTATTGATGTTGTTTTAAAAACACTACCAGAGAAAAGAAAAAAGAAGTTAAAAAAAACATCTACAGAACACATTTCTTTAGTAACGCCAACTTTATATTCTTCTTTTGAGGTAGAACTTTATATGGAAGAATTAGAAAATGATTTGTTAAAGAAAGGTATTTCAGACCCATATCATGCCTGGTATTTAGCAACTACTTATGGTAAAAAAGCAGATTTAATTGTAGATAAAATGGATTTCTTTATAATTGGAACTCCTTTAGAAAACTTAATTAGAGCAGAACTTTGGTATTGCGTTTATTATGAAATGGCAAATAGTTTAGCAGATTTCTTTGTAAGACGAACAGGAAGATTGTACTTTAACATTCCAAGTATTGCGGTTTATTATGATATTGTTTTAAAAGACTTTATAAAATATTTAGATTGGGATGATAAAAGAGTCCAATTAGAAACGGAAAAAATGAATTTATTATTAACAGACGCAAAAACCTATTATTCAGAAGAGTTTAAATAATTATAGATGAAAGGGAAAACATATTTATTAGGCCTTATATTGGTCATTTTTCTATTGCAAGCCTGTAAAAAGGAAGTTATACCTATAATAGTGAGTGCCAATAATTATTTTGAGGTTGTTGATAAAATAACCGAAACAATGATTCACGATATTTTTTCGCCACCAGTTGCAAGTAGAATTTATGTGTATCCTAATATTGCTGCATATGAGATTATTGCTCAAAATGATAGTAATTATGTTTCCCTTTCGACAAGGATAAAATCATTCACTGCAATTCCAGAAATAGGAGAAAATGTGAATAAAAAAGTAGCTGCAATAGTCGCTTATATTAGTGTAAGTAAAGACCTTGTTTTTAAAGATGATATTATAATAAAGTATGCAGACAGTTTATTTACAAGTTGGAAGGAAATAAACCAAAACGAATTTGAATCTTCAAAAGAATATGGATTGCAGGTTGCAAATCATATTAAAAATTGGTCAGCTAAAGACAATTATAAAGAAACAAGAACGTATTCAAAATTTGAACTTTATTCTGATGATCCATCAAGATGGCAACCAACTCCTCCTGCTTACATGAATGGAATAGAACCACATTGGATGAAAATTAGACCAATGGTTTTAGATTCTGCATCACAATTTAAACCAAAAAAGCATCCAAAATTTTCTATGGATGAAAGCAGTGCATTCTATAAAGAGTTAAAAGAAGTATATACAGTTACCAATGAAATTAGAAAAAATGGAGATACCTCTGAAGAAGTAGAAATAGCTAAGTTTTGGGATTGTAACCCATATGTTTCAACCAGTAAAGGTCATTTAATGATTGCTACTAAAAAAATTACTCCGGGCGCACATTGGATTGGAATTACAAAGATTGCATGTAAAAAAAATAATTTTAATTTTGAAGAATCTGTGTATGCAAATACAATTACCTCTATTGCTATTTTTGATGCTTTTATAAGTTGTTGGGATGAAAAGTATAGAAGTAATTTAATACGACCAGAAACGCTTATTAATAAAACTATAGATAAAAACTGGAGACCTTTATTACAAACACCTCCTTTTCCTGAATACACTAGTGGTCATTCTGTTGTTTCTGGAGCATCAGCTACAATTTTAACATCCATTTTTGGAGATGATTTTAGTTTTACAGACAACACAGAATTGCCTTATGGTTTGCCCGTAAGAAATTTTAATTCATTTAATACTGCTGCCAAAGAAGCTGCTGTTAGTAGATTATATGGAGGTATACACTATAGAGCAGCTATTGATAATGGTTTAGAGCAGGGTATTGATATTGGAAAACATATTTTAAAACACGTTGTTTTAAAATAAATTTTATATTAATTAATATATAGGATAACTTTGATCCTATAACTTGCAAGATGCTCTAGCTAATCATTGTTATTATTCTCTTTTTTATTTGAAGAATTTAAAGATAAATATAAAAGACTTCTTGAAGAAAGGTTAGCTTTTAATATAACGTTTTTTTGTACCACTTTTTTATCCAAAGTCAAACAAAACCCTATCAAAGGTTACTAAAAGATAACAAATCTATTTGCCAATACAGAAATTCCCAAAGATATGTCCTAAAATATCTTTGTCTACATCGTATTCACCGGTAATGTTTCCTAAATGTCGCAAACACTCTCTAATATCAATAGAGAATAGGTCTGTAGATATTTCTAAGTCAATTCCTTCTTGTACAGAAGAGATTGCCATTAAAGCATTATTTAAGGCTTCAAAATGACGGGAATTTGTAACAATAGTTTCATTATTACTTAAGGCACCAATATTAACCAAAGAAGTTAATTCAGATTTTAAGGTTTCAATACCCGTTTTGTTTTTTGCTGAAAGTAAAATTAAATTTTCAATTTCAGTTTGCAGAGTAGTAGTTTCTGCTTTAGAAAGGGTGTCTATTTTATTTGCAATTACCAATACGCGTTTGTTTGGAAAACGGGTGTTAATAATTTCTATCTCTGTAAAAAATTGTTGCTGATTTTTATGAAATTTATTCGCATCAATTAAGAAAATAATTAACTGTGCATTGTCCGCTTTTTCATAAGCTTTTTTAATTCCTATACTTTCTATAATATCTTTGGTTTCTCTAATACCTGCAGTATCTATAAAACGAAAAGCAACACCGTCTATAATAATTTCATCTTCAATGGCATCTCTGGTAGTTCCTGCAATATCAGAAACAATGGCTTTTTCTTCGTTTAAAATTGAATTTAATAAAGTAGATTTCCCAACATTTGGTTCTCCTATAATAGCAACCGGAATTCCATTTTTCATCGCATTTCCGAAAGAGAAAGAATCTATCAATCGTTTTAGAACAAAAGTAATTTTTGCTACCAATTCTTTGAATTTTGCTCTGTCTGCAAATTCTACATCTTCACCAGAAAAATCGAGTTCTAATTCTATTAATGCAGCAAAATCTAACAATTGTACCCGTAATTCTTTTAATTCATTGGTAATACCGCCACGCATTTGCTGTATAGCCATTTGATGACTGGCAGCAGAGTTAGAAGCAATTACATCTGCAACGGCTTCGGCCTGACTTAGGTCCATTTTTCCGTTTAAAAAGGCGCGCATGGTAAATTCACCATTATCTGCCATTCTGCACCCTTTTTTAAGAAATAGTTGAATAATTTCTTGCTGTATAAAACTAGATCCGTGACAAGAGATTTCTACAACATTTTCGCCTGTATAAGAATTAGGGTTCTTAAATACAGAAACAAGTACTTCATCTAAAACAATATTATTTTCTATAATATGCCCCAAATGGATGGTATGTGTTTTTTGGCTTAATAAAGACTTATTTTTTTTAACAGATTTAAAATTAGCTTCTACAAAATGAATGGCATCTTCACCAGAAAGTCTAATTACAGAAATTGCACCAACGCCAGCTGGGGTAGCTAAAGCAATAATAGTATCGTTTTGAATCATGTTGCAAATATACGGTGCTTAATTAAGTTGAATTACACTTATTATACTATTCTAATTTATGCTTCTCTATGTTTCTAATAATGTATTAAATTTTTTATAGAATGTTGTTTAGATATTCTTAATAATATCTTCATATTCATAATAGAAGCTTTCAAATTTTGGCATAGTTTCTACAAAAAACTCAAAACAAGTACGCCACGTATTTTTATTATGAATGCTAAATTTTCCTTCAAAAGGAACGTAAATCCTATGAATTGTTTTGCCACTATCTAATTCAAATTCGTTATTAAAAATAATTTCAGGAATATCTGTTTCTAATAAAACTTTTAAGGAAAGCATCTGGTCATAGTAGAGTAAGTTTACTAATTCATCCGGATTTTCAATATCTATACAAACTGCTGCATTTTTTCTATCGGCAACAAATTTTAAAGAAAAGCCTTTCACTTGGGTGTTGTATAGCAACCATTTCTTCGGAAAAGATTTTCCAAAGCTTGTCCAAAATTCTTTTCGTAATAAAGCAGCTTCTTCTTTGCTAAACATTTGGTTTAATTATTAGTGAACGATATTCATTTTTTAGGAATAATTGTTCGTTATCCATGAATTTTAGCAACGTTTCCTCTTTCAATCATCATTTCAGCTTCAAAGGCCAACAATGCGTTCCATTTTTCATCAACAATCGCTCTATCTTGATATTCTCTTGCAAATTTTAAGAAGGTGGTATAGTGGTTTGCCTCAGAAATCATTAAATTTTTATAAAATTTAGATAGCTCTTCGTCTTCCATGTTTTCAGAGAAAACCTTAAAACGTTCGCAACTTCTAGCTTCAATTAAGGCAGCCACTAATAAGCGCTGCACTAGGGCATTTGTTCTATCTTTTGTTTTGTTAAAAAACTTCTGAAGTCTTATTGCGTAATCGTTCTTTTGTTCTCGTCCTAAAACCATACCTCTTTTTACCATTAACAAATGCACCATTTTAAAATGTTGCATTTCTTCTATGGCAATATTGCTCATTTCTTTTACAAGTTCTGTTTCCTCAGAATAGTTAATAATAATAGAAACTGCATTAGAAGCGGCTTTTTGTTCTAAAAAAGCATGATCTGTTAATATTTGTTCTAAATTTACTTTGGCTATATCTGCCCAAGAAGTCTCTGTATCAAATTGTAATCCTAACATTTTTCTATAATTTTTTGTAAGCTTGCCCCAAAATAGGCCAATGCTTTAATTTCTTTTACACTTGCCACTCTTTCATTACTTAATACTAATAAACCAACATTGGTGGCCTCAATATGGTATTGTTTGTTACTTTCAAAGAACAAAATTAGTTCATCTGTAAAAAATGCTCTAATTTTTTCTTCATTTTTTCCTGATAAATAAAAACGTTTGCTAAAATCTGGATGCGCATCAATATCAATATCTTTATAACCAGAAAAATGCAAGATATATTCAAAAACACCTTCTTTGTCTAAAGTAAATCTTGGAAGTTTGTTTTTTGTATGAATGTGTAACATAGTTGCTTTTATTACCTGTTTAGCAATCATTTCTCCTTCAGAAAATTGCACATCAAAAATAGTGCAATCATTGTTTGTTAAGACATTTGAGACTTTATCAATTTTACGTGTTTTAAAATACCCGAAGTTTGGCAACTCTTCCATTTCTAAATCAGAAAAAGCATCATAGGAATAGTGCATTTCTTCGCTAATCTTCTGAATAAATTTTTGCCTTTTGGTAAGCACTCCTTTTTTAGGAATTATTTGTTTTGGTAATATTTTTCTAAGGGCAAAAGGATGTTCACTTCCTGGCTTAGAATCATCTAAACCAATCACTTCAAAATGGCCTCCTTTTCTTTCAAAAGTTTCAGAATAATTATTCATGTTTTCCATGACAGAATGATCTACAAAATCACACAATGAAAAATCTACAATAGCTTCTTCGTTTTCTGGAATTTGATCTAATTTCGATTTTAGTTTCGTGTAATTTAAGAAGCTAGAAAAGTTCTTTACACTTACATAATATTTGCCATCTTCAGTAAACATTAAAACATTTGGTTTTAAAATATTTTTAATAAATAATAAGATATTTTTATTGATGATTACATGAATTATGAAGGTAATAATGATACCTACTAAAATACCAGTAATTAGACTTGTAGATATGGTTACTAAAAGTGTTGATAGGAATATAATTAACTGCTCAGAACCAATATTAAAAACTTTCTTTATGTTCTCTGGAGCGGCTAATTTATAACCAGTAAACACTAAAATGGCTGCTAAAGCAGACAGCGGAATTTTGCGTAATTCTGTTGCGAAAAGAAGAATAAACGCAACTAAAAATAACGCATGAAAAAAGTTTGCAGATCGATTACTACCTTTATTATTTACGTTTACAGAGCTTCTTGCAATTACAGTAACTACGTTTAGCCCCCCTAAAAAACCACTAATTACGGTAGCTAAACCTAAAGCTCTAATGTCTTTATTTATGTTAGAACGTCTTTTTAGAGGGTCTAATTTATCAACGGCCTTTATACTTAATAGACTTTCTATACTTGCTATTAATGTTATAGAAATAACAGCACCTATAAACTCTATTTGTGTTACTTTTCCGAAGTCTGGAAAGGCAAAATTAGATAGAATATCATTTGGTAATGCAATTAGTAAATTTTTATTTATTGGGTACTCTGTTGCAGAAAACAAGTCAAAATAGGCATACAAACCAACACTTAAGACAACAATCCACATGGGTGCAGGAATTAATTGAAAGTATCTATTTCTAATTTTACTGTAAAAAACCATAATTAATAAGCTAATAACACCCACTAAGCCAGCATAAAACATACTAGAATTGTCTGTTTTTATAAAATTAAAAATTCCTTCAGGAACTTGAATTAGTAATTCTACAATACTTCCTTTGGCATTTAGGTTTCCTAGCATTACGTGAATTTGTTTTGCAAAAATTCCAATACCAATTGCTGCCAACATTCCTTGTATGGCAGAGGAAGGAAAGAAATCTCCCAAAGCACCCATTCTTAAAAAGCCAAGAATAATTAATAAGATTCCAGAAATAACAATGGCAGCAAGTGTATACAGATATCCTTGATACATGTCTCCGTTACCTAAAACAGTAATAGCGGAAAGAATTACAACTACTAAACCGTTTCCAGGACCTGTAATAGTTACTTTAGAACCACCAATTAAAGAAACTACAACACCACCAACAATTGCGGCAATAATACCAGAAATAGGCGGTGCACCAGAAGCTAAGGCCAGCCCTAAGCCTAAAGGAAGGGCAATAAGAGAAACTACAAAGCCAGAAAAAAGGTTTCTTGGAATTTCTCCTATGAATGTTTTTAGGGTATTTTTCTTATTCATTTATTTTACAATTAATACATCTGTAGGTAATTCAGATAAAATATATTCAATATCATGTGGAAAAATTCGATCTAAAATACCGATAGTTTTGGGTGCATTCATAACTAATAAATCTGCTCTTTTAATTTTAGCATAATGGCCAATAGAATATCCTCTTGTTCCAAAAATACTTTGCATTTTTATAGAAATATCTTCACAGTCAATATCTTTTAAAATACTTTTTACACGCTGATCTTCTCGGTTTTTTAATCGTTCTTTTACAATAGTTGCCTTTCTTAGGCTTTTATCATCGTCTACTTTTACGTGCAATTCGCTTTGGCTAATTTCTTCTACAATAGTTACTTTTTTACACATTAATTGCTTTGAGAAAAAGACGGATGTGCGTATGGTTTCCTCTGTCTTTTCATCTTGTAAGCCATTAACAACTATGTGTTTACATATCTGTCTCTCAATAGATGGTTTGATGAGTAATAAGATAGAACAAGAAGCTTTTCTTGTTACTTTTCTAGCAATAGAACCTACATAGTATTTTAGTAAATTCTCTTTTTGTAATGCACCTAAAATTAGTAAATCTATATTTTCTTCTATTACTGTATTTAGAATTACTTGCACGGGTTCACCTTCTTGCCAAACTGTTTTAATTGGTTTTTTAAGTGCATCTGCTTCCGAAAGAATTTGCTGTAAGTCAGCTTCTTTTTTAAGGGTCTTTTCGCCTACATGCACACCAATTAATTCGGCATTAAACATGTTGCAAATTCTTACTGCCTCAAATAAATTTGGTTTTAAATTTGGAGAGAATGCAATACCAATTAATATTTTATGAATTTTTTGCAATTGCTTTGTTTAAAATTATACTAGTTGCACAAGATAATAAACTTTATAAGAATTTTTATAGGAAATAAAAAAACTATAAAATTATTTTTATGCTACTAAAACATTCTTAAATTTACTTTTATAAAAAAAAGCGTCATGTTAGAGTTAGCAGGAATTATTATTTTAGGAATATTGGCACAATGGGTTGCGTGGAAATTTAAAATTCCGGCAATTTTACCTTTAATTTTAATTGGTTTATTAGTGGGACCGATAGCTGCTGCGTATTTAAGTGAAGACGGTACAAAATGGATAGAGCCTATCTGGAACGGTACAAAAGGTTTGTTTCCTGGAGATGGTTTGTATTACTTTGTTTCTTTAGCCATTAGTATTATCCTTTTTGAGGGTGGTTTAACGTTAAAAAGAAGTGAGATTAAAAATGTAGGTCCGGTAATTACAAAATTAATAACGCTAGGTTCTGCAATTACTTTTTTTGGAGCAGGAATAGTAGCGCATTATATCTTTAATTTAGGTTGGGAAATTTCTTTTCTTTTCTCTGGGTTAATTATTGTTACGGGTCCAACAGTAATTACCCCAATTCTTAGAAACATACCTCTTAAAAAAGATATTTCTACCGTTTTAAAATGGGAAGGAATCTTAATAGACCCAATAGGAGCATTGGTTGCTGTATTGGTTTTCGAATTTATAAGTGTTGGTGGAGGTGGCGGTTTTACAAAGACAGCTTTAATGGAATTTGGTAAAATTCTCTTGTTTGGTACCAGTTTCGGATTCACATTTGCACATGCTTTGGCATATGCGATGAATAAAAAATTAATTCCGCATTATTTATTAAATGTTGTTTCGCTTTCTACTGTATTATTAGTTTTTGTAGAATCTGAGCTTTTTGCGCATGAATCTGGATTGCTAGCAGTTGTAGTAATGGGAATGGTTTTAGGAAATGGGAAATTAAAAAATCTAAAAGAGTTGCTTTATTTTAAAGAGTCTTTAAGTATTTTATTAATCTCTATTTTATTCATTTTATTAGCTGCAAACATCAATATAGAAGATTTACTTTTGTTATATACTTGGAAGACTGCTGTTCTGTTTGCCGTGGTGGTCTTTATTATAAGACCTTTGGCAGTATTTGCAAGTACCTATAACTCTAAGCTGAAATTAAATGAAAAGTTATTTATAAGTTGGGTAGGCCCAAGAGGGATTGTAGCTGCAGGAATTGCTTCTTTATTTGGAAGTAAACTACTAAAACAAGGGGTAGAGGGTGCAGAATATATTACGCCCTTGGTTTTTATGATTGTTTTAGGAACCGTTTTGCTAAATGCTACTACGGCAAGATTGTTTGCTAAAATGGTAGGTGTTTTCTTAAAAACTTCAGATTCAATATTATTTGTAGGAGCCTCTAACCCTACTAGATTAATTGCGAAATACTTAAAAAACAAAGGGAAGAGAGTTATTTTAATAGACTCTAATGCCAACTTTATAGAACAGGCTACTAATGATGGATTAGAGGCCTTAAAAGTGGATATTTACGATGATGATTTAACAAACAACATAGAATTGAATGATGTTGGTTATTTAATAGCCATAACTGGAAGTGACATGGTGAACAAATTTGCTGTAAACAGTTTTTCTAAGGCGCTTGGTGAGCATGGCACTTATAAATTAGCTTCCTCTAATGAGATTAAAGAGGCAACAGTAACAGAAAGAGCCAGCTTCTTTACACCCAATGACGATTATATAAATCTAAGTGAGGCGTTTAGAGAAAACCCGTCTATTTTAGAGGTTGATATTGAATCAGAAGCGCAGTACAAACATATTTTAGAAATCCTTTCTAAGGAAGAAAAATCGATTCCGTTGTTTATTGAAAAAGGTGCAGGAATTTATTTAATACCAGAATTTGAAAAAACAGGGGAAGCCAAAGAAGGCTTAACCTTGTCTTATTTGGGGAAAAAATTGGTCATTCAAGAGAAATAGGTTTTTTCTACTTCTTTTGCAGCTGTTATAATTTCAGAAGGATATTTATAAATATTCAAAATTTGAATGGCGTTTCTAGTGGTTAATTTTCCTTCTTTAATTTTATGATCAAAAAAGAGGTTGTTGCTTTTTATTACCTCGCTAAAATGATACAATTTATAGTGTTCTTTTTCTAGTAATTCAGTCAATTCTATATCATGTGTAGCAACTAAAACAGTATTTTTTTCGCTGTTTAAGTAGGATAAAATTGCTTTACCTCCAGAAATTCTTTCTATTGTATTTGTCCCTTTGAAAATTTCATCTAACACAAATAAACAAGGACTTTTATCTTTAGAAGCGTCAATTAACTCTTTAATGGCAAGCACTTCTTGTAAATAATAACTGGTATCTTTTAACAAGTCATCAGAAATTCGAATAGAAGAATATACTTTGTAAAAAGGAGCCGTATAAGAATCAGCAAAACAAATATGCAATGTTTGTGCTAAAATACTATTAATAGCCACCGTTCTTATAAAGGTGCTTTTACCAGACATATTAGAACCTGTTAATAGCATACTTTTATCAAATAAATTCACATTATTTGGAATACAGTTTTCAATTAAGGGATGATAAATTGCAGATACATCTAATTTATTTGAGGTACTAAAAGAAGGGGTACATATTTTTAAATCTCCAGATTTTAAAGAGGCAGTAGAAATTGCAACATCTATTTCACCTATTAAAAGAAACATGCTTTCAATACTTTTTTTCTCTTTTGTGAGTGCGCCTAAAAAGCTGTAAAAAACTAAATATTCTACATTAAATACAATTTTAATAAGCTCTATGAGTAATCAAATAGGAAAAAGCCATTCATCATTAATTGTTTTTTCAAAGGCTATAAATTCAGACTGAAACATAATGGCATCAATCTTTTTTATAAACGAAAAATCTTTAAAATGATTCGCTACAATGGGCTGTTTAGATAATTTATTTGTTACTTTAAGGCTTTTAGATAATTGTCGAATACCTTGTAAATAATAATTTACATTGCTTTTATTCTTGTAATGAAAAACGGAGTTTACTGCAAAAATAGGTACTAATAAAATTATAGTAATCGGAAAAAAGAAGGAGAGTAGAAGCGATAAGATAGCTGCTGTAGTTAGTAATTTTACAATCCATAAATTTTTTGGCTTTTCAACTTGTTGGCCATTAATTAATTCTTCTAAATAATAAGAACTTGTTTGGTTTAGTTTAGACAGTTCTAGCTGGCAAGAAATACTTGCATCTTTGTCTTTTTGAAAGTGTGTGGTTAGTGCATCAAAATTTAGCAAGGCATCAATGGTGCCAATGGATCTTAATTTAAAGTATAAATACTGCTGACCAATTTTTGAGCATGTTCGGTCTAAAAACTTAAAGATGTCATCAATATCAAGATCAATTTTACTTTTTTCTGATAAAATATGATAAGCTTCCTCTTTGTGTGCGTTGTTTTCAAAATACTTACCAATTACAAAGAAGTTATAATACGGCTTCTTTTTCTGGGTACCCCAATTTTTATAAAGTGTTGCTTTTAATTTTAGAAGGCGTCTTTTTTTAAGAAAATTATGTATTAAAAAAATGAAGATTAAAATAAATGCAATGCCTAGAAAGTAATTCATAGTAAGATATAAAATATAAATAATACTCTTATTTAGGGTATTTATAAGCAGCTGTAAATTAACAATTTTTACAAATCTAACTCAAAAGCTTGACGCAATTTTTCTAAAAGTGGATTCTTTTCTTTTAGTTTTTTGTATTTTTCATCTGGTGTGTATGCAAACTTTTTTTCTACAGCTTCGTTTAAGTGCACAACAATTGCAATACCATAATTGTTTAATTGTTCTCTTAAAAAATTTATTAATTTAGATCTTCCTTTTTTAAATTGATCTTGCATTAATTTATTAGGAACCGTAAATGAAATTTGAAAATTTGCACCTAAAGTAGGAATGTCTGTGCCAATAATAGAAGCAATACTGCGCTCTCCTTTTTTATTTAACAACGCAACATAGGTCTTCCAAAGGTCTTGCAGTTTCTTTTCTGTAAATTCATCTTTCGGGTGGTTGTCAAAATTCTCTTGAACAACTATCTTTTTAATGTCCTTTTGTTTATTAAAACCTTTTAGAGAATATTTGCCGGGTTCTTTATTTAGGCGCCCTATATTCTGTAAAACTGGTCTTTCTGTTACAGGTTTTGGTATATCTGCAACCACAGCAACAGGTACTTTTACCGTTTCTGTTTTCGGAACAAGAACTTTGGGTGTTTTCTTTTTTGCAGGTGAAATTGATTGGAAAAAAGTAGCCGGAATTATGTAGTTAGCTGACTTTTTTTTTTCTCCATCAAAAGTGATAGAGGCAATCTGCATTAAGCTAAGTTCTACCAGCAAACGCTGATTTTTAGAAGCCCTATAATTTAAATCGCAATCATTTGCCTTTTGTATGGCTTGCATTAAAAAAGGAATGCTTGCTTGGGTAGCTTGTGTTAAGTATTTCTTTTTCGCATTGTCGCCCACTTCTAATAACGCTATAGTTGCTTTGTCTTTGGCAACTAACAAATCTCTAAAATGACTTGCCAATCCGTTTATAAAATGATGCCCTTCAAAACCTTTTCCTAAAACAACATTAAAGGCATTTAAAACTTCAGGTATTTTATTGGCTAGCAACAAATCTGTCATACCAAAATAGGTGTCATAATCTAGTACGTTTAAGTTTTCGGTAACCGCTTCTCTGGTTAAATTTTTTCCTGAAAAACTAACCACTCTGTCAAAAATAGACAAAGCATCTCGCATAGCGCCATCTGCTTTTTGAGCAATAATGTGTAAAGCATCATCTTCTGCAGTAATATTTTCTTTCTCACTAATTGTTTTTAGATAATTTTTTGCATCTAAAACTCCAATTCGTTTAAAGTCGAAAATTTGACAGCGAGATAATATTGTAGGAATTATTTTATGTTTCTCTGTAGTTGCTAGTATAAAAATAGCATGTGCTGGTGGTTCTTCCAACGTTTTTAAAAATGCATTAAAGGCTGCCTGAGACAACATGTGCACTTCATCTATAATATATACTTTGTATTTACCCGTTTGTGGCGGTATTCTAACTTGGTCTGTTAAACTTCTAATATCATCAACAGAATTGTTTGAGGCAGCATCTAGCTCAAAAATATTAAAAGCAAAATCTTCTTCTTCGGCATTTTCTGCATCTTGTTGATTGATTCTCTTCGCTAAAATTCTAGCACAAGAAGTTTTACCAACACCACGCGGACCCGTAAATAATAAAGCCTGCGCTAAATGATTGTTTTTTATAGCATTCTCTAACGTATTTGTTATGGCTTGTTGCCCAACTACGTCTTTAAAGTGTTTAGGACGGTATTTACGTGCTGATACTATAAAATGCTCCATGAATGAATTCAAATATTTCAACAAAAATAACCATCTAAAGCCCAACAAGCAAAAAGGTTTCTTAACAAAATGCTAAAGTTGTAAACAACTGTAAAAAGTTCTGTAATTTTGCGACTTATTAAAGGATTTAAAATTTGTCTAAATGACAGTTATTTTTAAAAATTTAAAAAATAGAAAGATGAAAATTATAAAAAGAGTTGCAGTAGTTAGTTTTTTAATGGTATTAGTTTCTTGTTTTGGCTTTGCTGAAAAGAAAGAAAACAAACAAACCTTAGAAAAAACAACCTTTATACCTCAAGAAGATACCAAAGTCGCCTATTTTGCGAGTGGTTGCTTCTGGTGTGTAGAAGCTATTTTTGAAAGTGTTATAGGGGTAGAGGAGGCCGTTTCTGGCTATGCAGGCGGAAAAACACTAAACCCAACTTATGCAAAAATAGGAACCGGAAAAACAGGGCACTCAGAAACCGTAGCAGTGTATTACAACCCAAAAAAGATAAGTTTTAAAACCCTGGTAGATGTGTTTTTTGGCTCTCACAACCCAACAACTGTAAATGGCCAAAACCCAGATTACGGCACGCAATACCGTTCTATTGCTTTCTATAAAACATTAAACGAAAAAAAAATTATAGAAAATGCAATTAAAAAATTAAGCGCAACGGTTTATAAACGCAAAATTGCAACAGAAGTAACTGCGTTTACTAAATTTTATAAAGCAGAAGCATATCACCAAGATTTTGAAAGAAGAAACCCAAACCAAGGCTATGTAAAAGCGGTTTCTGTGCCAAGATTAAACAAATTTAAAAAGAAGTTTCCTAAGTTGTTAAAAAAAGGGAAGCATTAAATAGGTTCTCTTAATTAGTAAAAAAGCAACTCATTGGAGTTGCTTTTTTATGTTTATATGGTTTTTTGTTTCTTTTCTAGCGCCTTTGTTTAGCCTTTGTTGTTGTGATTTTGTGAACGAAGAATTTCTTGCGAAAATTTAGAAGTTTACAAAAAAGTAGCAAGTTTTAGTTGAACTAAATATAGCATAACCTTATCAGTTTCATATAAAACCAATGCAATCGTCTTAAAACGCTTTCCGATAAATTTTTGGGGTACTAATGTAAATAGCTATTTTTTAAAAAAAATACAATGGCCCTAATTGAATCAATTTATAACCAAAAAAAAACCAAGCATTTGCTTGGTTTTTTTTTAGAAGTAAAAAATTATTATTTAGTTTCTTCAGTTTTAACTGTTGCTTTATCAACAGTAATTCTTTTGTCCATGTTAGCAACTTCCCAGGCTGTATGAAAAACCAAACGTGTTCTGTTTTCTAACAAATCGTAATTAATTTTATCTGGTGTATCAGATGGTTTATGGTAATCTGCGTGTGTACCGTTAAAATAGAATATAATTGGCACGTTGTTTTTTGCAAAATTATAATGATCAGATCTGTAATAGAATTTATTAGGATCGTTTTCATCGTTGTATTTATAATCTAAATTAATATTCATGTATTTCTTGTTCACTGCTTCAGAAACGTTATGTAACTCTGTACTTAACTTGTCTGAACCAATTAAATACACATAGTTTGGAGTTGCTTTGTGACGGTCATCAATTCTACCTACCATATCAATATTTAAATCACAAACTGTATTTGCTAAAGGAAATAACGGATCTACGTCTGTATAATATTTAGAACCTAATAAGCCTTTTTCTTCTCCGGTTACGTGTAAAAATAAGATAGAACGTTTAGGGCCTTTTCCAGCTTTTGCTGCCATTTGAAAAGCCTGTGCAATTTCTAACATTGCAACCGTACCAGAACCATCATCATCTGCACCATTATAAATTTCGCCATCTTTAATTCCTTCATGGTCTAAATGTGCAGAAATAACTACAATTTCATCTGGCTTCTCTGTTCCTTTAATAAAGGCAACCACGTTTTCAGAATCTTTAAAAGTTCCTCTTCTTACATTTTTATTTATCCATGCGGCAGGTACTTCTTGAAAATAGTCATCGCCTCCTAAAGGAGAAACAATACCTTCAGATACATAGAATTTTTTTAAATATTCTACAGCCATTTTCTGTCCAGGTTCACCCGTATTTCTTCCTTCAAATGCATCTGAAGCATAAATAAATAAGTGTTTTCCTAAATCTTTTGCTGTAATAGATGCTGCATATTTTGCTGCCTGATCTACGTTTGCGTCCTCATTAGAAGCCGTTTTGCTAGAACCACAGGCCATAAAAGCGACTGCACTAGCCATGTAAAGTATTTTTTTCATTGGTGTAAAAGTATTTTGTTTGTAGTAGTTAGTCTTCAAAAGTAACAAAAAGTTACAGTAACATCAAAACTAAGTTTTGTTCATGACAAACTGCCGTAAGGATTTGTTAAATTTTAGCAAGTTATTCGGAAAAAGATTGTCAAAAGCGTTTGCTTCAATTAATGCTGCTGTAGTACCAAACTGAAGGTTGTCTTCTGTAAGTAGCACAATGTCATCAGAAAGTTGCAACGCCAAGTTTATTTCATGAGAAGAAATAATAATAGTTTTTTGGGTTTGCTTTACTAATTGTTGCAATAAAGAGAAGATGTTAATGGTTTGGTGCATGTCTAAATGCGCTGTAGGCTCATCTAAAATAATAACGTCTGTGTCTTGCGCCAAAGCCCTAGCAATTAAGACACGTTGCAATTGGCCGTCGCTTAATTCATAAAAACGATGGTCTTTTAAATGTGTAATTTCTGTTTGCTTAAGCGCCAGATATATTTTCTCTAAATCGGTTTTAGAAAGCGTGTCAATCCAATTGGTATAAGGCTGTCTTCCTAGTGCAATTAATTCAAAAACAGTTAATTGGCTTTCTGGTAAGCGTTCTGTTAAGACCAAACTCAACTTTTTAGAAAGTTCGTTTTCAGAATATAAGCTCAATTCTTTTCCTTCAAAATAAATAGCACCAGCAATGGGTTTTTGTACCTTAGAAAGTGTTCTTAGTAAGGTAGATTTTCCAATACCATTTTTACCCAATACACTAATTAATTTTCCTTTTTCTATAGACAGGTTTATATTAGAAAGAACAATTGTGTCTTTCTTTTTCTGCGGATATCCAATGGTTAGATTTCTGGTCTTTAGGATGCTATTTTTATCTTGCTGTTCGATCTTATTTTTTTTTAATATTTTATTTTTTGCAATGAATGTTAAGCTGCATTTGCTTTAATTAATCTAATGTGTTGATTCTTCCTTTTGCAATAGTACAATCAATTTTTTCTAAACAAATAGTTTCTTTTTACGAATGAGTAACCAAATAACAATAGGTGCCCCAAACAAAGAGGTAATGGCATTAATTGGCAAAGTATATTCACTCGTTGGTAATTGCGCAATTACATCGCAAATAAGCATAATAATACCTCCTAAAAGAACTACTGCCGGAATTAATATTTTATGATTAGAGGTTGTAAAAATCATTCTAGCAATGTGCGGTACCGCTAAGCCAACAAAAGCAATTGGCCCTGCAAAAGCTGTAATTACTCCTGTTAAAATACTAGTTATAAGTAAAATAATATTTCTATTTTTCTTTACGTTGATACCCAAACTTTTTGCATAATTTTCTCCTAAAAGGAAACTGTTTAAAGGTTTTATAACTGCTATGGTTGCCAGCATACCAATACTATAAATAACGATAAAAATAGAGAGCTCATTCCAAGAAAGGTTTCCTAAGCTACCAAAGCTCCAGAATAGAAATTGCTGAATTTGTGCGGCTTCACTAAAGTAAGCTAAAACACTAATAACGGCAGATGTTAAACTACCAAACATTAAACCAATAATTAAAATAGACATGGTGTTTCTAACCCTATTTGCCGCTATAATTACAGCAGATAATACTAAGAAAGCGCCCAAACTGGCTGCAATTGGAAAAGACCAATTAGAGACAGCGTTTGCTAAGAAAAAGCCTCCAAAAAGAGAAGATCCTAAAATTAAAAAAGCAACGCCCAAGCTAGCACCAGAAGAAATGCCTAATACAAAAGGGCCCGCTAACGGATTTCTAAATAACGTTTGCATTAATAAACCTGCAACAGACAAGCCAGAGCCAACTAGTATTGCTGTAATTGCTTTGGGTACTCTAAAGTTTAAAATAATTGTCTGCCAGCTTTCTTTAGCACTAGTATTTCCTAATAAGGTACCTAGAATATCTTTAAATGGTATAGAAACAGAACCCAAACTAATGTTCATCGCAAACAATAATAGCAGTAAAACTGATAAAAGGATAAACTGTTTTTTGTACGATTTTTGTTTCATTTCTTTTAATGAAGAATAGTGTTTGTTTCTTATTTAGCCCAATAATCTAAAACCAAAACATCGTCTAAATGCGGTCCTAAAAGTGCTACAAAGGCTTTGTGCGCTGGGTGGGGTAAATATGTTGCTCTGTCTTCTTCACTATTAAAAGTTACAAAAAAACAGTGTGTAAGGCCTTTATTTAAATCTTCTGTGCTGTTATTTAAGCCCCATTCAAAGTCTTTAATTGTTTCAATTTTAGAAGGCAACGCTATAAAAGCATTTTCTATCTTTTGAATAGCCTCTGGTGTTGCTTCTTTTTTAAATTTGAATAAAACTACGTGGCGCAATTGTTTTTGCATAAGGTTGGTAGATTCGTTTTTGTTCACACAACTGTGTAAGCTTAAAACGGCGATTAAAATAAGAGCAATTTTTTTCATTATTTTATTTTAAGTTTAATAAGAAATTAATTAATTTTTGAATAGCAATTCCTCTATGAGAAATTTTATTTTTTTCTGCGGAATTCATGTTTGCAAAAGATTCAGAAAACCCTACGGGTTTAAAAATAGGATCATAACCAAAGCCTTTTTCGCCTTGTTTTTCTTTTAAAATTTCACCTGTACAAATTCCTTCAAATAAATATTGTTTTCCGTTTAAATTTAAGCAAACTGCTGTTCTAAATTGTGCTGCTCTGTTTTTTTTGTTGGTTAACGCTGTTAATAATTTTCGCATATTGTTTTCAGAATTTGCAGGCTCTCCTGCGTAACGTGCAGAATATACACCTGGTTGGCCATCTAAACTAGTTACTTCTAAACCGGTATCATCTGCAAAACAATTATAGCCAAATTTTTCTGTAATATAATCTGCTTTTAATTGTGCGTTTCCTTCTAGGGTATTTTCAGTTTCATCTACTTCATCAAAACAATTAATATCTTTTAAACTTAATATTTCTATTGAGTCTGAAAGCATTTCTTGTACTTCTTTTAATTTATTGAGGTTGTTGGTAGCGAATACTAATTTCATTAAAAATGAATTGATTTTTAACAAATGTAATCAATTTAAAGTTTTATTTTTAAGATTTAAACATCAAAAAAACTAAATAAAGAATGTAAATTGCAAAAACCATAAAACGCTACAAGTATTGTTATCATTGATTTGTCGTGGAAATGTCGGGTTAAAAACAGTTAAAAAAAATTGTGAATGTAATTTACAGCGCTAACATTGCTTGAAATTAAAAAAACAAGATATTATGAAACAGCCAGAATTAGGTCAGAAAATTTTAGAGTTGCGAAAACAAAAAGGTTTTACGCAAGAAGAGTTGGTAGCACAATGCAATATAAATGTGCGTACAATTCAGCGCATTGAAGCAGGAGAGGTAAATCCAAGAAGTTATACTGTTAAAATAATTTTAGAAGTTTTAGGGGCAGATTATTTCGAGGAAGAACAAAAAGACGCTATAATTTTTACAACCAAAGAAAAGAGGAACTTACAAATAGCTTGGATTTCTGGTGCTGTTTATTTTATTATTGGATTTATAGAAACGGCTGCAGATTTTTATCAGTTTACAGATGATACCTCGCTTTTAAATACTTTTGTCTATGCTGTTATTAAAGTAATTTCAGCAATTTCTTTTGTATTCTTTTTTATAGGATTTTACACGATTGCAACAAGATGTAAAAGTCAATTACTAAAAGTGATTACAATACTTATAATTACTGCATTTGTAATTAGCAATTGTCTAGATGTTTTTAGCATGCATGTAACAGAAGAAATAATTGCGGTGAGAATAATTATTGAATGTATTGTATTTGGAGGATTACAGCTGGTTTTTGGAATTGGAATTTTACAACTTAAAGATAAATTAGGGCAATTAGCTCAAGTAATAGGCATCTTAGAAATTGCAGTAGGTCTATGCTTGGGTACCGTAATTTTTTCTTCTTTGGGTATCTTTTTGTTAATACCTGCGGTTATTGTAGAGGTGCTTTTATTGAATAAGTTGGCAAAATAATAGCTGACTATTCATGATGATAAGGCTCATTCTTTAAAATTGTAAAACCCCGATACAATTGTTCTACCACAAAAAGACGAATCATTTGATGCGAAAACGTCATTTTAGATACTGATATTTTTCCAACGGCTTTTTTATATACAGCATCAGAAAAACCATAAGGACCGCCAATAACCAATACCAATTGTTTAATGCCCGAATTCATTTTTTTTTGTAAATATTTCGAAAATTCAATAGAGGTAAAGTGTTTGCCTTTGTCATCTAACAACACCAATTCGTCTGTGTTTTGTAGTTTAGACAAAATAAGAGCACCTTCTTTTTCTTTTTGTTGCACTTCACTTAAATTCTTTACATTTTTAATATCAGGTATTACCTCTAGTTCAAACTTAATGTAGTGTTTCAATCGGTTTTGGTATTCTTCAATTAATTGAATTAAGTTTTTATTATCGGTTTTACCAATGGCAAGTAATTTAATTTTCATGAGAGCAAAATTACGAATTATGAATTAAAATACTATTTTTACAGTAGTTTAAAGAAGATGTATGATATCAAAAGAACAATTTGAAAAGGAATTAGAACTTATTATTGCCAATGCAATTCGAGAAGACATTGGTGACGGTGATCATACCTCACTTTCTTGTATTCCTGCAAATGCAAAAGGAAAGGCAAAGTTATTGGTAAAAGATAATGGTATTATTGCAGGTGTTGCATTTGCAAAACAAGTTTTTGCATATGTAGACAAAGATTTACGAATAGAAACATTTATAAACGATGGAGAAAAAGTAGCTTATGGTGATGTTGTTTTTCATGTTTCAGGAAAATCGCAATCTATTTTAATGGCAGAGCGTTTGGTTTTAAATGCCATGCAAAGAATGTCTGCAATTGCAACAAAAACAGCCTTTTTTGCTAATTTATTAAAAGGCACAAAAACAAAGGTTTTAGATACTAGAAAAACTACACCAGGCATTAGGGCTTTAGAAAAGTGGGCGGTAAAAATTGGTGGCGGAGAAAACCATCGTTTTGCGCTGTATGATATGGTGATGATAAAAGACAATCATATCGATTTTGCTGGCGGAATAACAGCCGCAATTACAAAAACTAAAAAATATTTGACGGAAAAAAATCTAGAGATTAAGATAATTGTAGAGGCTAGAAGTTTAGAAGAAATTAAAGAAATTCTTTCAAATGAAGGCGTTTATAGAATTTTAATAGACAATTTTAATTATGAAGATACTAGAAAGGCAGTTGCTTTAATTGGAGACGCTTGCTTTACAGAATCTTCTGGCGGTATTAACGAAGAGACCATAAGAAAATACGCAGATTGTGGTGTAGATTTTATTTCTTCTGGTGCATTAACGCATTCTGTTTATAATTTAGATTTAAGTTTAAAAGCTATCAATTAAATGAATGACAATTATTTTGATACCGAAGAATATATAAAAGTAGATTTTACTAAAACGAGCATTAAAAAAGGTGAGTACGACAACTGCACCTTTAAAAATTGTAGTTTTGAAAGCATACATGCCTCTAATATTCAGTTTATAGCCTGTGAATTTATAGCGTGTAATTTTAGCAATACGATTATAAAAGACAGCTCTTTTAAAGACGTAAGTTTTATTAATTGCAAAATGATTGGCTTAAAATTTAATGAGGTAAATCCCTTTTTATTGCAAATAACGTTTAAAGAATGTCAGTTAAATTTTTCATCTTTTTATCAATTAAAAATACAGAACACAAAATTTAGTACTTGTAATTTAGAGGAGGTAGATTTTACAGAAACGATTGCAGTAGGTTGTATATTTGATAATTCAAATTTAAAAGGAGCAATTTTTGAGGATACAAATTTAGAGAAATCTGATTTTAGAACGGCACTTAATTTTAATATTAACCCGGAGAAAAATCGTCTTAAAGGAGCAAAATTTAGTAGTCAAAATCTTTTTGGCTTGCTTTCTGATTATAAAATTATTATTGAATGAAAAATGTAAATATATATCTAGTTCTTCTAACTTTTTTCTTTACCTCTTGCGCAGAAAAACGGCAGAACATACCTGTTTTTAGTTATTACTTAAGTAATGATAGTATTAAGAAATTTCAGTTGAACATCAACAAGAATAATAATTTAATTAATTTTGAATATTCTAGCAATAAAGATTCCGTTAGAGATTTACTATTAAAGTATAATTTAGAAAAAGATTTTATAATAGAAAGACTCGATACATTTTTCACAAAAGGAGAAACTTATAATTCGAAAGAATTTAAGTTTAAGTTATATCAAAGAAAAGAAATATTAAGCCATAATAGAGTTTTGGTTTTTAATAATACCTATGGTCTTTTAGCTAATCTAGCTTTTGGTAAAGATTTTATTTTATTAAGAGATTCTGTTTCTAAAAGTGAAAAAGAAGTTATTTATAAAAAATTATTTAGAAATTTAAATAAAATTAGTATCAAGTAATTCTTTCCCTTTTGGGAATGGATGAAAGAGAAATAGGAGTATGTCAAAAGAAATAGAAGAAAAATTAACAAAAATACCAATTGTAAATATTTTGGTAACCTTTGGAAAGAAAATCAAAATTCCTGGACTGGAAGGCATGTCTTTATATGACGTTTTAGAAATGTATATAATTGGCATTGTAAAAGGTGCTTTAACCACAAGAGCTGGTGGTATTGCTTTTAGTTTCTTTATGGCTATTTTTCCGTTTTTGTTATTCATTTTAACCCTAATTCCGTATATCCCTATAGAAGGTTTTCAAGACGGGTTATTTTCTTTCATAAAAGATATTTTACCACCACAAACCTTTGATGCCGTAAACTTGGTTATTGGAGATATTGTAAACAACCAATATGGTGGTTTGCTTTCTTTTGGTTTTTTGCTATCTATTTTTTTAATGACAAATGGTATCAATTCTATCTTTAGTGGCTTCGAGTATTCTTATCACATAAAAGACGTTAGAAACGTTTTTAGAAGTTATTTTATTTCTATTGGTGTTTCTTTATTATTATCTTTTTTCTTAATAGTAACAGTTATTTTGGTTATTCTATATCAGGTTGCTTTGCTGAAGATAGATGAAATTGGTTGGTTTAATACCAGTGATTTAGATTTGTTTTATTACGGAAAAGGATTGTTATTTTTAATAATGATTTTTACAATTGTTTCGCTGCTTTTTAGATATGGCACAAAACAAGGGAAAGAAACAAAATTCTTTTCTGCAGGTGCTTTGTTAACTACAATTGTGTCTTTATTTACTTTTTATTTATTCGGAATTTACGTGATTAAATTTGCACAATACAATCAATTATACGGTTCTATTGGTACCCTTTTAATATTGATGTTATTTGTTTGGCTAAACGCAATTATTCTATTATTAGGTTTCGAATTAAATGCTTCTTTGCATAGTTTAAGACAAAGAAATAAAACAGTTTAACTGCTTTAAAATTATAACTTTTTCACGATATTTGCAATACACAATTTTGAATTTCGAATTGTGAATTTTGAGTAATTAGTTTTGGGTAATAACACTAAAAACTAAGAGCTAAAAACAAAAAAATAAGTAATGAAACCAAGCATCCCCAAAGGAACTAGAGATTTTTCGCCAATAGAAGTTGCAAATCGTTCATACATAATGAATACGATCAAGACCGCTTTTGAAACCTTCGGATTTCAACCAATAGAAACACCAAGTTTCGAGAATTCAGCCACCTTAATGGGTAAATATGGTGAAGAAGGAGATCGACTTATTTTTAAAATTTTAAATTCTGGAGATTTCTTAAAAAAAGCAGACGCTGCACTTTTAGGTGAAAAAGACAGTTTAAAAATAACATCTCAAATTTCTGAGAAAGCACTTCGTTATGATTTAACAGTGCCTTTTGCACGTTACGTTGTGCAGCACCAAAATGAAATTACGTTCCCTTTTAAAAGATACCAAGTACAACCTGTTTGGAGGGCAGACAGACCCCAAAAAGGACGTTTTAGAGAGTTTTTTCAATGTGATGCAGATGTTGTTGGCAGCAAGTCTTTATGGCAAGAAGTAGAATTTATTCAATTATACGATACTGTTTTTAGTAAACTTGGTTTGGCAGGTACTACAATTAAAATAAACAACAGAAAAATACTTTCTGGTATTGCAGAGGTTATTGGTGCACAAGACAAATTAATAGATTTTACTGTTGCTTTAGACAAGTTAGATAAAATTGGGAAAGACGGTGTTGTAAAAGAAATGCTATCTAAAGGAATTACGGAAGAGGCCATAGAAAAAGTACAGCCTTTATTTGATTTTACAGGCTCTAATATAGAAAAATTAGCATCTTTAGAAATGATGTTGCAAGCTTCTGAGGAAGGGCAAAGTGGGGTAGAGGAACTTCGTTTTGTAATAAATGCAATTGCAGAATTAGGTTTAGAAACAGCTGCTTTAGAGGTAGATGTAACGCTCGCAAGAGGATTAAACTATTACACAGGTGCAATTTTTGAAGTTGCCGCTCCAAAGGGGGTAAAAATGGGTTCTGTTGGTGGTGGTGGAAGATATGATGACTTGACAGGAATTTTTGGTTTAAAAGATGTGTCTGGTGTTGGTGTTTCTTTTGGACTAGATAGAATTTATCTAGTTTTAGAAGAGTTAGGCTTGTTTAAGGCTGTTGATTTACCAAAACCAAAAGTTATTTTCTTGAACTTTGATGCTACTACAGATGTGTTAAAGATGAAAGCAATTAAAACCTTAAGAGCACACGACATTAAATCTGAATTTTATCCAGATTTAGGTGTAAGCAATAAACAAGAAAAGCGTCAATGGAAATACGTTGCTAGCAGAGCAATACTATTTGTAGTTTCTAAAGTAGAAAATGATGTTTTTACATTAAAAAACATGAATT
>Ga0308004_10000021_pt1 | contig 89477 bp, 69 predicted proteins | sample Neamet38_FD_203156 | JGI IMG/M metagenome (GOLD analysis project Ga0308004, IMG submission 203156) | Marine microbial communities from water near the shore, Antarctic Ocean - #38 | ecosystem: Environmental > Aquatic > Marine > Unclassified | place: Southern Ocean | collected 2014-06-06 | reverse complement strand
TAGAGCTACTTCTACTAGAACTACTTCTGTTTGAAGATGAACTTCTAGAAGGGGTGCTTCTGCTAGAGCTACTTCTTCTTGTTGATGAACTTCTAGAGGGTTTACTTCTAGTAGAACTACTTCTTCTTGTTGATGAATTTTTAGAGGGAGTAGTTCTTTTAGTACTATTTCTTGTTGAAGATGAACCTCTAACTGGTGCACTTCTTGTAGTACCCCTTCTTGTTCTTACACCGCTATTACCAGCATTAGAGTCTCTGTTTATAATTGAAGAAAATCTTCTATTAGGCGCAGTAGTTCTTGATTTACTTCTTCTAGCTGTTGATGAAGTAAGCCTTGTAACATTGGCTCTTCTTCTAGAAACTGTAGAAGAACTTCTGGCTCTTAAATTATTTCTTGAATAAGAATTATTATATGAAGTTCTTCTTCCATATCTAGTATTGGCGTTAAATGTATTGTAACCATAAGAATTACCAAACCCACGATTATACCTGCCATACATGCCAAATGCTGAATTATTATAATATGGATGCCAAAAAGGATTAAATGCCCAATTATTATAACCCCAATTATTATTAAATCCATTATTCCAACCCCAACCATTATTCCAGCCCATTCCGTTGTTCCAGCCCAATCTATTTCTATATCCCCAATTGTTAAAACCTCTATTATTCCAACCAAAGTTATCCCAATAAGGATTGTTATTAAAGTTAAGGTTTACAACAACATCATTATTATCATTGCTTCCCCAAGAAGGATTTGTATTGTAGTTTAACTCATCCTCTTCGTAAGAGTTATCAGGAGAATTATAAGATTCTACATCTGTAAAAACAACTTGTTCGTCTAAATCTTCAAGACGCCCTAATTCATTTGTAAAATAATTATTATTGTAATCTTCATATTCTTTTTTATCTACAACAACTACATTCTTTTTTATTTGCTCACTATTATTACCAGTGTCTCTTGAATAAATACCATCATTGGTATAAGCACTTTGAAAAGTACCACAAGAAACAAATAACAGACTAGCTGCAATAAATAAGAGACATTGGTTTGTGTTGCAAAATTTATAGGATAGTTTCATGAGGCTTGTTTTTTAGTAAACATTAATTTTGTAGAAAAATTGTTACACAAAAAAATCTAAACTTTAACCTGTCTCTAACCTTTTTGTAGTAGTTTTGTCTTGTTTTTTGTAAATACAAAACAATCTTTTAACATATATTTCAATTTAAAGGTAACAAATTTTGTGCCAAACTTTTAATTATGAGTAAACATTTAACAAAACGTGCAGACGATTATTCCAAATGGTATAATGAGCTAGTTGTAAAAGCAGACTTAGCTGAAAACTCTGCTGTAAGAGGTTGTATGGTAATAAAACCATACGGATATGCTATTTGGGAAAAAATGCAAGCAGAATTAGATAGAATGTTTAAAGAAACAGGCCATGAAAATGCCTATTTCCCTCTATTTGTTCCTAAAAGTTTGTTCGAAGCTGAAGAGAAAAATGCAGAAGGTTTTGCAAAAGAATGTGCAGTTGTAACTCATTACAGATTACAAAACGACCCTGATAACCCTGGTAAATTAAGAGTAGATCCTGAAGCAAAACTAGAAGAAGAATTAGTAGTAAGACCAACTTCTGAAGCTATAATATGGAATACTTATAGAGGTTGGGTGCAATCTTACAGAGATTTACCTTTGTTAATAAACCAATGGGCAAATGTTGTGCGTTGGGAAATGCGTACCCGTTTATTTTTAAGAACTGCAGAGTTTTTATGGCAAGAAGGCCACACAGCCCACGCAACAAAAGCAGAAGCTATTAGCGAAGCACAACAGATGCAAGAAGTATATGCAACTTTTGCTGAAGAGTTTATGGCAATGCCTGTAATAAAAGGATCTAAATCTGATAGCGAGCGTTTTGCGGGTGCAGAAGACACTTTAACTATAGAAGCATTAATGCAAGACGGAAAAGCTTTACAAGCAGGTACAAGCCATTTTTTAGGGCAAAATTTCGCAAAAGCATTTGATGTTAAATTTACTACAAAAGAAGGAAAAAAAGAACATGTTTGGGCCACTTCTTGGGGTGTTTCTACACGTTTAATTGGAGGTTTAATTATGACGCATTCAGATGATCTTGGTCTTGTATTACCTCCTAGATTAGCACCAATACAAGTTGTAATTGTGCCCATTTATAAAGGGGAAGAGCAATTAGAAGCTATTTCTGGAAAAGTAGCTGTTTTTGTAAAAGAATTGCGTAAAAAGGGTGTTTCTGTGAAATTTGACGATCGAGATACCTACAGACCGGGAGCAAAATTTGCAGAATATGAATTAAAAGGAGTTCCTGTTAGAATTGCTATTGGAAAAAGAGATCTAGAAAACGGTACTGTAGAAATTGCAAGAAGAGACACCTTAGAAAAACAAACAGTTGCGCAAGATGTAATTGTAGATTTTGTAAGTAACCTTTTAGAAGAAATTCAAGACAACTTATTTCAAAAAGCAATAAATTTTAGAGCAGAACATACAACCTCTGTAGATAACTTTGAAGATTTTAAAACAACTATAGCAACTAAAGGAGGCTTTGTCTCTGCTCATTGGGACGGAACAGAGGAAACAGAAGATAAAATCAAAGACCTAACAAAAGCAACCATTAGGTGTATTCCTAATGATGCAAAAGAGGAAATTGGAACGTGTGTGTTTAGCGGAAAAGCATCCTCTAAAAGGGTACTTTTTGCCAAGGCATATTAAATTTAAAAAAAAATGCATTTTTTTTTCAAAAATAATTGCACAATTTAAAAAACGTTGTATATTTGCACCCGCAATTGAGGCATACTTAATTGTTCTGGTCCGTTCGTCTAGGGGTTAGGACGCATGGTTTTCATCCATGTAACACGGGTTCGATTCCCGTACGGACTACAAAAGTTTTAATAAAAAAACGAAACAAAAAGTTATGGCAAATCACAAGTCAGCATTAAAGAGAATTAGAAGTAACGAAGCTAAAAGATTACGCAACAAGTATCAACACAAAACAGCAAGAAACGCTGTTAGAGATTTGCGTTCATCTGAAGACAAGAAAGAAGCAGAAGGTAAATTAAATACTGTAATTTCTATGTTAGATAAATTGGCTAAGAATAACATTATTCACAAGAATAAAGCAGCTAATCTAAAATCTCAATTGACAAAGCACGTATCTGCAATGTAAAAATTTACATTCTAAAGAAACTTAAAAACTCTGAATATTTATATTCAGAGTTTTTTTTGTTTATAATTTAAGTGAAAAAATATTTCTTTACAACTCCAATATTTAATTGCTTTGTGACTAACACTCCTATTCTCTCCTAAAGCATTTTAAGAAGGTCTTGAGTGTACAAAAAAAACAAATGTTACATATTTACCAATCATTACCTTTATGAGCGTCTAACCTTATAAATATGAAGAGTAAAATTGTAAAACCCCAAAGAGAAGAGCCTCCATAACTAAAAAATGGTAATGGAATACCCACAGTTGGCAACAGACCAATTACCATCCCTATATTTACAATTACATGAAAGAATAGAATTGAAGCCAAACTGTATCCATAAATTCTTCCAAATTTATTAGTATGTGTCTCTGCTAAATAGATAATTCTATACATTAATATCATAAATAAAAGTATCACTAAAGAGCTTCCTAAAAAACCCCATTCTTCACCAATAACACTAAATATATAATCTGTATGCTGTTCTGGTACAAAATCTCCTTGCGTTAAATCTCCTTTTAAAAATCCTTTTCCTGTAAAACCTCCAGAACTAATTGTTAATTCAGATTGATAAGAATTATAACCGATACCCTGGTTGTCTTGTTTAAGCCCCAAAAGAATCTCAAAACGATCTCTGTGGTGTTGTTTAAAGATATTGTTATATGTAAAACCCGTTCCAATAATAAAAATAGTAATCACAACATAAACCGCTATTATTTTATACCAATTAAAACGAAGGAATCGCTTCCCTCCTCTATAAATTGCATAAAAGGTAAAAAGAGTAATTAATACAAATAAACTTGACAAAACTAAAGTTACTCCTAACAAAATAGTAAGTACAAATAATACAATTACTAGAGTACCTAAAATAATATAATTTAAGGTTAAGCCTTCTCTGTGCAATACAAAGAAAAAAGCCAAGTAAATTAGCGCAGAACCTACATCTGGCTGCAGCGTAATTAAAAAAGCGGGTGCAAATATTACTACAAATGCCTTAATTTGATTCTTAATTAACTTAAAATTATACTGTCTATCACTAATAAGCTTTGCCACAGCTAATGCTGTAAATGCTTTTACAAATTCTGAAGGCTGCAGACCCAACAAACCAAAATTATACCAAGAGGTTGCCCCATTTATTGTTTTACCAAAAAAAAATAACCCTACAAGAGACAACAGAGAAACTAAATAAAGTATACTCGAAAACTTCTCATAAAACTTGGCGTTAAAAAAAAGAATAATAACAATTAACGGAATGATTAAGCAGATAAATATAAGCTGTTTACCATATTTAGTTGAAAAACTAAGTAGTTCTGTATCTTCATCTGTTAGGGAAGCTGAATAAATATTTAACCATCCAAAACTGACTAAAATCACAAATAATGCAACTAAAATCCAGTCGACTCCTGCAAAAATATTATTACCTTCTTGCCGCAATTGTTTCTGTTTTAGGTATTAATTTATCGTATTCTTTCTGTAAGGTAATATTTAACATGTTTCTTTCTCTATACTTTGTTGCTTCAGAAATAGTACCATTTAAATACTTCTCTATCATTAGACTTGTTATAGGAGCTGCAATGGTAGAACCATAACCTCCGTTTTCAACAAAAATGGCAATAGCTATTTTTGGATTATCTTTTGGTGCAAACGCAACTAAAATAGAATGATCTTCTAATTTTATTCTTTTACCATTTACTATAGTGTAGTTTTCTGAAGTTCCTGTTTTACCACAAATTTCTATTCCTTTCACTTGACTCCATTTTCCTGTTCCTGTGTTAAAGACCTCATACATTGCGTTTATTACAGGAATAAAATATTGTTTATCTATAGTAGTTTGTTTTTTTTCTGTAAAATTTATATTCTGTAGTGGCTTTCTATTTACTTCTTTTAAAATATGTGGTGTATAAAAATACCCCTTATTTGCAATTGCAGCTGTAAAATTAGCTAATTGAATTGGGGTTGTTTGCACTTCTCCTTGCCCAATTGCATTTGAAATGTTTGTTGATGCATTCCAAGCATATTTATACATTTTATCATAATACTTACCAGTAGGAATTAGACCCGGACTACCTTGCGGCAAATCATAGCCCAAATAATCACCCAAACCAAAACTCTTTACATGAGCACTCCAATTATCCAACCCTTCAGAGGGCTTGTTATTTTTCTCTACAATTTTCTTATAAGTATTCGCAAAATAACTATTGCAAGATCTAGCAATAGCTGTCTTTAATTGTATTGGTTTGCCATAAATATCACAATGGCAACCCATAAATTCATTCTTTCTATTTCCGTATCTGTAGCCATTATAACAATAAAAAGAAGTGTGTTCAGATATGACCCCTTCTTGTAAACCAATTAAAGCGTTCATCATTTTAAAAGGAGAACCTGGTGGATAAGAAGCTTTTAAGCCTCTATCATAAGTAGGCTTTTCTAGGCTTTTAGGGTCCATTAAAATAGCTGAATTCTTAGACCGTTTTCTACCAACCAACATATTAGGATTATAGGAAGGTGCTGTTACCAAAGCTAATATTTCTCCTGTAGCTGGTTCTAAAGCAACAATACCACCCCTTTTACCTGCCATTAACTTCTGCGCATATTGCTGCAATTGAATATCTAAAGTAAGTGTTAAATCTTTACCTCTTTCGGCTAACGTATCTTGTTCTCCATTATTAAAAGAACCTGTAATTTTATTTAAGTTATTTCGATTAAATAACTTTTTTCCCTTAACACCTCTTAAAAAATCTTCGTATTGTTTTTCAATACCGTCTTTACCTATTAATTCTCCTGCTTGATAATACGAATTATTTTTTGCCAATTGTTCATTTACTTCACCAATATACCCCAAAACATTTGCGGCAGCATTTATAGGGTACTCACGAATAACTCTTTTTTGAATAAAAAAACCTTCATATTTATGAAGCTTTTCTTGAAGAAAAGCAAAATCTTCTTTTGCGAGTTGTTTTAAGAAAACAGAGGGTAAATAAGAGGCGTATTTATCTGCCCTGGTATACCGCTTTAAAAAATCTTCTTTATTAATTTTTAAGAGTCTACAGAATTCTAAAGTATCTAAAGCTAATACTTTATTAGGCTGAATCATTACATCATAAGAAAGCTGATTTGCTACTAATAAAACCCCATTTCTATCATAAATATAGCCTCTTTCTGGATAATCAAAAACTATTTTTACGGCAGCGTTATGAATAGGATCGTAACTCTTAGCTTTTACTATTTGAAGCTGAAATAAACGCCCTATAAAAACGATACCTACGGCCGTAATTAGGAAATACAGTAAAAAACTTTTTTGCATTATTGCTTTTTAGAAAAAATATAAATCGATAAAAAATACAGTATCAAAGTAAAAACACTTGAATACAAGGTGTTTAAAATTACATGAGACATGTTTTGAAAACTAAAGTTAGCAAAAGAAAATAACAAAAAATGGTGCAGTACTGTTAAAGTTGTGATATAATTAAACTTTTTTCCAAATGGCTCTAAATTCAATTTAAAAAAAGAATAATCTACCTCAAATTTATTTAAAAAAACTCTAATAAAAAATAATCTTAAATATGCAATTGTTACTATTGAGAAAGCATGAATTCCGCCAGAATCAGAGAAAAAATCTATACATAAACCTAACGCAAAAGATATGAATAAAAATCCGAATCTACTTTTCTTCAACGGGTATAAGAACACAAAAATGATGTATAAATACGGATTTACATAACCCAGAAACAAGATGTTATTTAATACGAAAACTTGTAACAAAACCAAGAATACAAATAGCAATCCGAAATATACTGTCTTATTCATTTCCTGAAGTTTCTAAGCGTTTAATTTCTTCTTTCTGTAAATTTTTAATGACATAAACGGGTCCTAGAATACTCATATCATTAAATAACTTAACATTAATTACATTATCTACAGCGTTGTCATTATTTATTTCTATTACTTGTCCTATTAAAATTCCTTCTGGAAAAATTGCAGATTTACCACCAGTTTCTATTGTGTCTCCAATTTTTACTGGTGCCTGTCTAGGAATATCTATTAACTGTACAATGTTATAATCTAGTCCGTTCCATTTTAGCGTGCCAAAATAACCGTTTTTTAATCTTGCGTTTATTCTAGTATTTTTATTTAAAATAGATTGAATTCTACCGTAGTTAGGAGATAAATTATCTGTAAAACCAATAATGCCTTTACCGTTAATTACAGCCATCTCTTTCTCTAAACCGGAAGCTGTGCCTTTATCAATAGTTAAAAAATTAAACGCTTTAGAATAATTATTGTTAATAATTTTAGCGCTTGTAAACGTATATTTCTGATGGTATTTCACGGTATCAATAACAATTGAATCTTGGGCAAAAGAAAAATTTGTTTTTTGATATAGAGAATTTCTTAAAAGTGTATTTTCTTCTAAAAGTGCAGTATTTGTACCTTTTAAACTAAAGTAATTAGAAATAGAATGAACTTTACTATACAAACCACCGGTAACAGCATTTGCAGAATTAACATATTTGCTCTTCTGAAAATTAAGGTTGTTAAAAATAAGTGTCAAGGCAATAAATTGCAACAACAAAAAGAATAAAAAATATTTAAACTTTTGAAAAAAGTAAATAAGTTGTTGCATTTTTTAGAACTTCTAAAATATTATTTCATTAATATATTTTTGTATTTATCTAATTCTTTTAAAGCAATTCCTGTTCCACGAACAACAGCTCTTAAAGGATCTTCTGCAACATAAACAGGTAAATCTGTTTTTCTAGAAAGTCTCTTATCTAAACCTCTTAACATAGAACCACCTCCAGCTAAATAAATACCTGTATTATATATATCTGCAGCTAATTCTGGCGGTGTTTTAGATAAAGTTTCCATAACAGCGTCTTCTATTCTTAAAATAGATTTATCTAGTGCTTTTGCAATCTCTCTATATGAAACTTGTACTTGTTTTGGCTTACCACTTAATAAATCTCTACCTTGAACCAACATGTCTTCTGGCGGAGTTTCTAAATCTTCTGTAGCTGCCCCTATAGTAATTTTTATTTTTTCTGCAGTGGTTTCTCCAACATGTAAATTGTGCTGTGTGCGCATGTAATACATTATATCATTTGTAAATAAATCTCCTGCAACTTTTACAGATTGATCACAAACAATACCAGCTAAAGCAATTACTGCAATTTCTGTTGTACCACCTCCAATATCTATAATCATGTTTCCTTTTGGCTCCATAATGTCTATACCAACACCAATTGCAGCAGCCATAGGTTCATAAATTAAATAAATTTCTTTGGCATTCATGTGTTTAGCAGAATCTCTAACAGCACGTTTTTCTACTTCTGTAATCCCAGAAGGAATACAAATAACCATTCTTAATGCTGGTGGAAATAACTTCTTTTTAATTGACGGAATCTGTTTCACAAATTCTTTAATCATTTCTTCTGAAGCCTGAAAATCTGCAATTACACCGTCTTTTAGTGGACGAATTGTTTTGATGTTTTCATGGGTTTTTCCTTGCATTAAATTGGCTTCTTTACCAATGGCAATAATTTTACCTGTAGTTCTGTCTCTTGCAACAATAGAAGGACTGTCAATAACCACTTTTCCTTTGTGAATTATTAATGTATTTGCGGTCCCTAAATCGATCGCAATATCTTCGGTCATAAAATCAAAAAAACCCATAAAATATATTTAGTGTATTATTTTTACTCTTGTCTTACAAAGCTACTAAAATTCTAATTGCAAATAACGTATATATTATTAATGTTTAAAATGCCTAGTTCCTGTCATTACCATAGAAACATTGTTTTTATTACAATAGTCTATACTTAATTGATCTTTAATAGAGCCTCCTGGTTGTATTACGCTTTTTATACCTGCATTATCTGCAATCTCTACGCAATCTGGAAAAGGAAAAAAAGCATCACTAGCCATTACACATCCATTCAAATCAAATTTAAAAGAATTTGCTTTTTCTATTGCTTGGTTTAATGCATCTACTCTACTTGTTTGTCCCGTGCCCCCTGCTAATAATTGCTTGTTTTTAACTAAAATAATAGTATTAGACTTCGTGTTTTTACATAGTTTAGAAGCAAATAGTAAGTCAGCCACCTCACTTTCCGTAGGCTTGGTATCTGTAACATACTTTAAGTCTGCTAACTGGTCTGTAATACTATCTTTATCTTGCACTAAATTACCATTTAAACAAGTTCTAATTGTTGTTGTAGGCAATGCAACCTCTTTTTTAATTAAGATAATTCTATTTTTCTTTCCTTTTAAAATTGCTAAAGCTTCTTCTGAATAGCTTGGTGCAATTACTACTTCACAAAATAAAGTATGAATTTCTGCTGCGGTTGCTGCATCTATTTCTGTATTTGCAATTAAAACGCCTCCAAAAGCAGAGACAGGATCTCCTGCCAAAGCATCTATATAAGCTTGCTTTATAGTAGTTCTTTGCGCAAAACCACATGCATTGTTGTGTTTTAAAATAGCAAAAGTTGGTGCTTCTCCTTTAAACTCCTCAATTAAATTTACAGCTGCATCTACGTCTAATAAGTTATTGTAGCTCAATTCCTTACCATGTAATTTATCGAAAATTGTTTCTAAATCTCCAAAGAAATACCCTTTTTGGTGCGGATTCTCTCCATATCTTAAAACCTGTGCATTGCTTTCACTAACTTTTAAAGCGGGCACTTCACCTGCATTAAAGTAATTAAAAATGGCCGTATCGTAATGTGAAGAAATATTAAAAGATTTTGCAGCAAATTTCTTTCTTTGTGCCATTGTTGTTTCTCCATTGTTTTCAGATAAAATATCTAAAAAAGCATCATATTGATCCATAGAAGAAACAGTAAAAGTATCTTTAAAGTTTTTTGCAGACGCTCTAATTAAAGAAATTCCACCAATATCAATTTTCTCAACAATATCTTGTTCAGGTGCTCCTGAAGCAACTGTTTTTTCAAACGGATACAAATCTACTATAACCAAGTCTATCTGCGGAATGTTGTATTCTGCCAATTCAGCAACATCATTTTCGTTGTCTTGTCTATTTAAAATTCCTCCAAAAACCTTTGGATGCAACGTTTTTACTCTACCCCCTAAAATTGAAGGATAAGAAGTAACTTCATCTACAGGAACTACATTTATTCCAAGTTCTTTAATAAATTTTTCCGTTCCGCCAGTTGAATAAATAGTTACATTTAAATCGTTCAATTTTTGTACGATTGGCGCCAAACCATCTTTGTGAAATACTGATATTAATGCGGATTTAATTGTTTTTGAAGTGCTCATTTAGTTGTTGTGTTGTTAAGCACACAAAATTAGTAAAAGGAAGCTTGTAAGGCAATAAAAGATAGTAACAAAAAGTAGAAGTAATTAACAACTGTAGTAAAATTGTTTTTAATTTAATTTTTTCCACGCAAAAGAACTCATCTTTCTACTCTTTTAAACCTATTATTAAATGTTAATATTAAATTTTGATAAAAAAGGATGTAATAATGTTTATTCTGAAGTTTCTAAAAAATCATGAAACCAATCTACCAAATCATCCATCCAAGATGGTTTCTTTTTAATAAAATTTGAGCGGTAATCATCACCGCCAATATCCGAAGAATTGTACTTTACTTTTCTCATTATATAGGGATTAAATGATACTTGATTTATAAAATTTTGTCAAAGGTAAAAAAAAAGAACAATACTACAAACTAGCTCCTATTTTTTTACAGATATACTCTAGTAACTGCTCATCTTGATCTGTAAAAACATTCGCTGTATGAGAATCAATGTCAATTTGGCCAATATTTTCTTTGTTAATAAAAATAGGAATTACAATCTCAGACTTTACTTTCCATCCACAGGAAATATAATTTTCTTGCTCAGATACATCTTGTACTACAAACTTTTTATTACTTACGGCTACTTGCCCGCAAATACCTTTACCAAAAGAGATAATGGTATGTTCTGTTTCTTCACCTGTATATTGCGCTAACTTCAGCTCATCTTTATTTCCATTTTTAAAATAAAAACCAACCCAATCATAATAAGAAATTTCGTCTTCTAATACATCACAAATTGCTTGTAACTTTTCTTCTCTAGTAACGTTTTTCGCAAGAATAACATCAACTAAACCCTTCAATCTTTTAATTTCTATAACCATAACAATCCTCTAATTTTATAGTTGCAAAACTAATTGAATTTCTATTGTTAGAAAACATAAAAATGAAGCTATTTCTTATTGTTAAATAAGCCGCACCTAATTTTGAAAAAAGTTTGTAATTCTTGTTGTAAATTTGCCGTTACAATGAAAAAATACATACTAAATAGTTTTTTACTATTCTCGCCAATAATAATTCTTGCTCAAAGTAATTTGAAAGGAATGATTATGGACAAACAAAACCCTGAAAATAATTTAGGCGTTGCAGGTGCCACTGTAAACTGGTTAAATACAAGTATTGGGGCAATTACAAATAACGAAGGTTGGTTTACAATTCCTTTTAAAAAGGAATATAAAAAATTAGTTATAAGTTATATTGGCTACAAAACAGATACTATAGCCGTTGCAGACTTAACTCCTATTCGTCATTTTATAACCTCAGAAAGTGAACTAGAGGAAATAACTATTAGAAGTAAAAGAAATGCAGTTCAAAAATCTTTATTTGCTACTGCAAACACTTTTACCGTAAATAATGATGAATTATTAAAAGCAGCTTGCTGTAATTTAGCAGAAAGCTTTGAAACAAACCCATCTATAGATGTTAGCTTTTCTGATGCACTAACTGGTACACGCCAAATACAAATGCTGGGACTTAAAAGTCCGTATTTACAAATAATGCAAGAAAACATACCTTCTATAAGAGGAGCTGCACAAGCTTTTGGCTTAACATTTACTCCTGGTACTTGGGTAGAGAGTATTCAAATTACAAAAGGTGCAGGCTCTGTTGTTAATGGTTTTGAAAGTATTTCTGGGCAAATAAATGCAGAATTGGTCAAACCATTTTCTGACAACGCATTTTTCGTAAACGCCTATAGTTCTTTAAATGGTCGGTTAGAATTAAATACTCATTTTAACAAAAGGGTTTCAAAAAAGTGGCAAACCGGACTCTATATTCACGGAAATTATAGAGGCGATAAATTTGATAAAAACAACGACAACTTTTTAGATGCACCGCTAGCAAACCAAATAAATGTAATGAACCGCTGGCAATATACAGATGCACAATTGGGTTGGGTTAGTTTTTTAAATGTTCGTTTTTTAAATGATGAAAAACAAACTGGTGAGCTTAATTTTAATCCAACTTTAGATAAAGGAACTACCAATTCTTGGGGAAGTGAAATTGATACAAAACGTTTTGAAACCTCTGCAAAGTTAGGGTATGTTTTTCCTGAAATTCCGTATCAAAGTATTGGTTTGCAATTGGCTTACAGCAATCATCAACAAGATTCTTACTTTGGCTTAAATGTGTATGACATTAAGCATGAAAGCTTATATACTAACTTACTTTTTAATTCTATTATTGGAGATACTAGAAGCAAGTTTAAAACAGGTATTAATTTTACCTATGATAAATTTAATGAACTTGTAAATACTGCAAATTACAACAGAAAAGAGAATTCTTTAGGCGCATTTTTTGAATATGCTTTTGACAATTTAGAAGATTTTAGTTTCACCGCAGGAATTAGAATAGATACCCACAATCTATTAGGTACCTTTATAACACCTAGACTGCACCTAAGATACGCACCTTTGGAAAAAGGGGTTTTTAGAGCTTCTGTTGGAAGAGGGAAAAGAAGTGCCAATATTTTTGCCGAAAACCAACAATTATTTGCAAGTTCTAGACAGATAAATATTGATAATGTTAATGGAAATATCTACGGTTTAAACCCAGAAGTTGCATGGAATTATGGGGTTTCTTACCTTCAAAAATTTAAAGTATTTGATAAAAAAGGAGACATTACTTTCGACTTTTATAGAACAGATTTTAGCAACCAAGTTGTGGTAGATTGGGAAAACCCACAAGCCATTTCTTTTTATGATTTAAACGGAAAAAGTATTGCCAATAGTTTTCAATTAGAAGTAAATTATGAATTGGCAAAAAATCTTAATCTAAGAACTGCTTTTAAATATTTTGATATTTCTACAGATTATAAAAGCGGAAACTTACAAAAACCACTGCAGCCAAATAATAGATTTTTTGCAAATATTTCATATGAAACAGCAACAAAAGACAATGGTGCGCAATGGAAATTTGATTTCACCTTTAATAATATAGGTAAACAGCGTTTACCAAATACAGCAACAAACCCAATTCAATATCAATTGCCAATAAACTCTAAGCGTTATAGTTTATTAAATACGCAAATAACAAAAGTGTTTTCAAACAAGTTTGAAATCTATACTGGTGCAGAAAACCTTACAAATATTCAGCAAGAAAATCCTATTTTAGCAAATGACAATCCTTTTGGCCCAAATTTTGATACTACAATTGTGTATTCACCAATTTTTGGTCGCGCTATTTATGCAGGTTTGCGATTTAAAATAAAATAATCCATGGCAGTGGCTTCAATAAAAAAACAAGTCTTAAATAACTTAATAATGAAAAAAATAATATTTCTAATCAGTATATTCTTAATTGGTTTTTCTACCCAAGCGCAAGATATAAAGGAAGTGAAAAAGAATAAAAATGCTAGAGTTGCTTTTGAAGTAAACGGTATTTGTGGTATGTGTAAAAAACGTATAGAAATTGCAGCTTTAAAAACTAAAGGCGTAAAATTTGCTATTTGGGATGTGAAAACACATCAAATGAATATTATTTTAAATGAACGTAAAACATCTTTAAATACTGTAAAGCAAAACATTGCAAATGTTGGCCATGACATTAAAGGTTTTGTAGCCACAGAAGAAGCCTATGAATCTGTGCACCCTTGCTGTAAATATAGAGATAGTAAAATTGTATTAGACCATGAAGGTGGTTTAACCAAAAAGAAGAGTTAGCATATTAAAAACACCAGTTAGTTAAAATAGTTGTGTTTTTTTACTTAAATAAATAACGGAATTACAAACTGATAATACAAGATTAACAAGCCTACTGCTATTAAGTTTAAAATAATTCCGGCTCTTACCATTTCATTTACTTTTACATAACCACTGGCAAAAACAATGGCGTTTGGTGGTGTTGCCATAGGCAGCATAAAAGCACAACTACTTGCCATTGTAACAGGAATTAATACGTTTAAAATAGGAATATCTAAACCAATAGCAATACCTGCAACAACAGGTGCTAAAACAGCAACCAATGCCACATTACTCATTAACTCTGTCATAAAAAGCATTAGTACAATTAGTAAAGAGACGGTTGCTAAAACATCAAAATTTCTAGCAGCTATTGTATCTGTTATAAGAGCAACCAAACCGCTCGATGCCATGCCTTTTGCAAGCGCTAAACCTCCACCAAAAAGAATTAAAATACCCCAGGCTAACTTTTCTGTATCTTTCCATTGCAAAATAAAATTCCCTTTTTTAAAATTTATAGGAATTGCAAATAAAGAAACGGCCCCTATTAAACTAATAATGGTATCCGATAATTTTAAACCCGGAAATATATTGTTGATAACAGTTCTTGTAATCCATAAAAATACAGTGATTCCAAAAATTAATAATACTCGTTTTTCTTCTTTAGAAATTTTACCTAGTTTTTCTATTTCTTCATTTATAATATTTGCTGAAGCTGTGAATACAATACCCCTGCAAGGAAACATTATTTTTACCAATACAAAATAGACTGCGGTAACCATTATTATTGAAAACGGCAAACCAAAACTCATCCAAGTTAAAAATGAAATTTGAATGTTATATTGATTTTCTAAAAGACCAATTAATACAGAGTTTGGCGGCGTGCCAATAACGGTCGCTATTCCTCCTGCATTGGCAGCAAATGCAATTCCTAACATAATACTTAAAGCAAAATTTTTATCTGCTTTTGTAAAACCGTCTGTATCATTAATTAAAAGCCGTATCACAGAAATAGCAATTGGTAACATGACAACGGTAGACGCTGTATTACTAATCCACATGCTCATTAGTGCCGTTGCAATCATAAAACCCAATACCACTTTGTTTGGTGTGGTTCCTGTAAGTTTCACAATATTTAATGCAATTCTTTTATGCAGATTTACTTTTTCTAAAGCCAATGCCAATACAAAACCACCAAAGAATAAAAAAATAATAGGACTACCATAATTGGCACCAACATCTGCAATCTCCATGACTTTTAAAAGTGGAAAAAGAATTAATGGCAGCAATGCTGTAACTGCAATATTTACAGTTTCTGTTACCCACCAAATCACCATCCAAACAGCAACTGCAATTACTGCGTCTGCTTTTTCTGAAACTAATATTTTTGGTAAAAACTGAATTAGAAAAAATAATATGGGCCCAAGTAGTAAACCTACCTTTTTAGTTAATTGCATTTTAATTTGATTAAGCGCTTGTAAAAAAATTATTTTAAAATACTTTTTACAATTTTTAAATGATGATTTGTATGTGCATTTAAGAAACTTGCCACTCTTACTGTATTAATATTACCAAATAGCGGATGGTTAAAATATGCGTTTTTATCTAAATTTGAGATTTCTTTTATCTGCTTTTTAGCAACTAATAACTGTGAAATAATATCTTCTTTCAAAATTATTTCAGGTGGTTTAACCTGTTTTGGTGCTTTTGCTTTTCCTCTTGGAAAAAAATTAAATTGCAAAAGCATTTTTCCTAAAAAGCTAAAATTATCTACATACAAAGCTGGATCTGAATTCTGCATGTTATACACAACAGTATTGAGAACTTTTAAGCTATGATCTAAATGCCAGGCTATAGGAACTTTTGAAACCTCTGTATTTAAATGATCTATAAAAGGAATATACTCTTCTAAAGATCGTAGTGCTTTTTCTAAATAACTGGTATTTAATGCATTCATGTTTTCTAAAAGATTTTATGAAAGATACTAAAAATTAAAAATGAGTTAGAAAAGTGACTTCTTTTTTTAGATTTCATTTTAGCACTGAAGAATTCTTAAAGTTAATTTCAAAAAAACCTCTGCGTAAATTTAATAAAAAATAAAATTTACTCTAATACGATAGCATCTTAAAGTACAATCTAAAAACTCCAGTTTTTATAACTGTTAGATCCTTCTAGTTTTTCTTCAAGAGTATTATTTAATTCAGGAAAAAAATCAATACCCGTTAATGCTTCGATTTTATCTACAGAAACTACAAACTTATATAAGGGTGCATTAGAATCTTTATGTGGCATTAAAAAAGCTAACATTTTAATGGTACCATTTGTATTGTCTAAAAGTATTTTATAAAATTGATTCGGTACCGCTACATTTTCACTTCCAATAGATTTTAAATTACTTTCTAAAACACCACCTGTTACTACAAAAACGCCATTGTTCTTTTTTGCCCAATAGCGTACCTTTTGTTCTAGCCTGTTCCAAACACCTGCGTTAAATGCATGCTTTTGCGGACTAATATTGCTTGTTAAAAAGGTTTCGTCATGTGCTTCTTTTGTAAAACGTCTGTCACCTGCTAGGCATAAATGCCCTTTATCGTAACCAGATTTTTTATAATTACGCCAATGAGCTGCGGTTGTTTTTACAGCATTATCAATTTCAAAATAAGGACGTTTTCGATTCGTTTTACTTAAATGTGTTGCTTTTAACTCATAAGCAACCCATTCTGCCTGTTCATGTTTTTCGCTATATGACAGAGAGTAATTCTGATGATGTACAATTTGGTTGGTAGTGCTTGTTGGTAAAAGATATTCGCTTTTATTTACCTTTTGTATGTCAACTACTTTTACTTGAGATGTTTCTTCTTCAGATTCTAAAAAATGCTCATATCCATAAACGGAAATTAAAATAAGTGTAGCAAGTACGGAAAGTATTCTTTTCTTTTGTAGCATGTTGTTTTATTGTAGGAGTTTTAAATGATATATATCCTAGCAATTTAACTATAAAATATTAAATCTAAAGCAAACTTTGCGTGAAGGATTGAAACGGCATCCTTTTTTGTTTTTCTCAAAAAAGATATAGTGAAAAGCCTGTTAAAACGCCCTAAAAGAAAAACCCTTTCAAATTAATGAAAGGGTTTTCGAGTTTTTGCAAGATTCCTCAATCGCTTAAAAAAGCTTGTTTTAGAATGATAAATAGTTTGTAATTTTTAGCTGAGATAAATAACCTGCAACTAAAAACCGATAACTATTTAGTATCTATAATGTTCTGGCTTATAAGGCCCTGCTTGTGTTACACCAATATATGCTGCTTGGTCTTGACGCAATTCAGTTAATTCTACACCAATTTTTGCTAAATGCAAAAATGCTACTTTTTCATCTAAATGTTTTGGTAACATATATACTTCGTTTCCGTAAGCTTTTGCGTTATTCCAAAGTTCCATTTGTGCTAAAGTCTGGTTTGTAAATGAGTTAGACATTACAAAACTTGGGTGCCCAGTTGCGCAACCTAAGTTTACTAAACGTCCTTCTGCTAACAAAATAATATCATTTCCGTTGATATTATATTTATCTACTTGTGGCTTAATTTCAACTTTTTCGCTGTTTGCGTTTAAATAAGGAACATCAATTTCATTATCGAAATGCCCAATATTTGCAACAATTACTTTGTCTTTCATTGCCTCAAAATGCTCTGCGCGTACAATATCTTTATTTCCTGTAGTGGTAATAATAATATCTGAATTTGCAACAACAGTTTCTAATTTCTTTACTTCAAAACCGTCCATTGCAGCCTGTAATGCACAAATAGGATCTATTTCTGTAACTGTTACAATAGAACCTGCACCTTTAAAAGAAGCAGCGGTACCTTTACCAACATCTCCATAACCACAAACAGTTACACGTTTTCCTGCTAACATAATATCTGTTGCTCTACGAATTGCATCTACTGCAGATTCTTTACAACCATATTTGTTATCGAACTTAGATTTTGTAACAGAATCGTTAATATTAATAGCTGGCATTGGTAATGTTCCGTTTTTTACACGCTCATATAACCTGTGCACACCAGTAGTAGTTTCTTCTGATAAACCATTAATTCCTGCAGCTAATTCTGGATATCGATCTAAAACCATATTGGTTAAATCTCCACCATCATCTAAAATCATATTTAAGGGTTGCTTGTCTTCCCCAAAAAACAATGTTTGCTCAATACACCAATCAAACTCTTCTTCGTTCATCCCTTTCCAAGCGTAAACAGATGTTCCTGTTGCAGCAATTGCAGCAGCAGCTTGGTCTTGTGTAGAAAAAATATTACAAGAACTCCAAGTTACCTCTGCACCTAAAGCTTGTAAAGTTTCTATTAAAATTGCCGTTTGAATTGTCATATGTAAACAACCTGCAATTCTTGCGCCTTTTAAAGGTTGTGCATCTCCATACTCTTCTCTTAAACTCATTAAACCTGGCATTTCTGCTTCTGCCAAATCCATTTCTTTTCTACCCCAATCTGCTAGAGAAATATCTTTCACTTTGAAAGGTACAAATGCTGTGTTTTTACTCATATTAATGTATATTTATATTCTAATTTTGTCTGACTACAAAGTTACGACATCCATTTTAAAAAAGTATGGCTCTTTACAAAACTTTAACGGTTAACGAAACAACTAAAGTACTGATTTGGAAGATTGAAGAATCTATTTCTAAATTGCAAGAAGGAATTTCCCTTTCTAAGAATAGCGCAACACGTCTAAACTCGATGAAATCTGAATTGCACCAAAAAGGTTTTATTAGCATACGCCAATTATTAAAAGAAGTTGGCTATACTGATGCTGATTTAATTTATGATGAATATGGCAAGCCACGTTTACAAGATGGCACGTTTATTTCGATAACACATTCCTACACCTTTACTGCAATTATTGTTTCTGCCGATTTACATGTGGGAATAGATATTGAGAAACAGCGAGAGAAAATATTAAAAATTGCACATAAATTTACGCCGTTTGAAGAGTATAAAACCATTGCAAATGTAGATGCTTTAATTAGTAAATTAACCATAGTTTGGGGGGCAAAAGAATCTTTATATAAAATATATGGAAAGAAAAAACTCTTATTCTTGCATCATATTTATATTGAAGACTTTAGGTTTGCTGATGAAAAAACGATAGGAGAGATTCGCTATAACGGAGAAAATACAGCCTATAAAATTTCATTTTTAGAGTTTGAAGGCTTCACTTGTGTTTTTGCGTTTTAAAAAGTCTAAACAATGCAAATGTTACTACAAGAACCAAAAATAAAGTAATCTATTCAATTTTCATTTTTAAATTTCTAACTTTTCTTTGTTTTCTGTGCTCTTATTGTGGTAAAAAAAACAAAATAACTTCTTACTTTTGATGTTCGAACTTCTTTAAAAAATGATGGAAATTTTCAGTATTCTTTTTGACCAATATAAAACCTACTCTTCTTTAGATATTTCATTAGAAATTATTGCCGTAATTTTTGGTTTTCTCTCTGTTTGGTTTTCTAAACAAAATAAAATTTGGGTATTTCCTACAGGAATAATTAGCACTCTAATTTTTGTGTATTTACTTTTTAAATGGGAACTCTTAGGAGATATGATGATTAATGGCTACTATTTTATAATGAGTATCTATGGCTGGTATGTCTGGACGCGAAAATCGGGTGAAACCCATATAAATCAAATATCTAGAACAACTATTAAAGAAAAAAAGATTTCAATTATCCTGTTTTTCGCAACGCTACTCTTTGTTTTTATTATCTATAAAATATTTGATAAATGGACAAGTTGGGTTGCCTATGTAGATACCATTACTACTGCAATTTTCTTTGTTGGTATGTGGTTAATGGCAAAACGTAAAATAGAAAATTGGATTTTTTGGATTATTGGAGATCTAATTTCTGTACCTTTATACCTCTATAAAGGTTTTACCTTTACAAGCTTTCAATATTTTGGATTTACTTTTATCGCCATTTTTGGTTATTTAGCATGGAAAAAAAACTTACACAAGACCCTATCAACATTGTAAAAATTGTTTTATTCGGCCCAGAATCTACAGGAAAAACAACACTTTCTAAACAATTAGCACGCCATTACAATACCGTTTGGACACCAGAATTTGCTCGTGAATACTTGCAAAAAAAATGGAATAATGAACGTAAAATTTGTGAGAAAGAAGATTTAGTACCTATTGCAATAGGTCAAATAAACTTAGAGAATAAACTTGCGAAAAAGGCAGACAAACTGCTTATTTGCGACACCGATTTACTAGAAACAAAAGTATACTCAGAAGAATTTTATGGAGGAACTGTAGATCCTAAATTAACCGATGCTGTCAATAAAAATAAGTACGATTTGTATCTACTAACATATATAGATACGCCTTGGGAAGAAGATGATTTACGAGACAGGCCAGAACAACGTTTAGAAATGTTTACTGCTTTTGAAAATGCCTTAAAAAAATATAAAAAAAATTATATTATATTAAAAGGAGACAAAGAAACAAGATTAAAAGACGCTTCTGAAGCTATTGATAAAATTATTGCTGCAAAAAATAATTTACATTCTTTTTCAGACTCTTTGCAAGCTTTAAACATGTATCGAAATTTAGATTTTAATAATCTTAATGAATAAAACAAAAGATAGTAAATAAGTACTCTTACTCTCTTTTTTTTAAGCTTTTGAACAACAATGAACATAGAAAATATTTTAAAGGAATTAAACTTTAAAGCCACTAGAAGTTCTGGTGCTGGCGGACAGCATGTAAATAAAACATCTTCTAAAATAGAACTATCCTACAATTTAGAAGATTCTCTTTCTATTTCTGAAAATGAAAAAGAACTTTTAAAAACCAAACTTTCTTCTAAATTAACCAAAGAAAATGTATTGATTCTTTTTTGTGAAGAAACACGATCGCAGCACAGAAATAAAGAAATTGCAATCAAACGTTTTTTAGCCTTATTAAAATTAAATTTAATACGCCCTAAGAAAAGGAGAAAAACAAAACCTAGCAAAGGCGCAATGAAACGAAGAGTTGAAACTAAAAAACGAACTTCATTTAAAAAAGCATTGCGTAAAAAACCAAACTTCGATTAAAATAAATCACTTTTCTGTTTCACAATCAAATTTTACAACTTAATTTTGCACTGTTCTCATAAAGGGGTGCTAATTTTAGTTGTTAGTTTTTAGATGATAGTTCGTAATAAACTCATCATTAAAAACTTAAAACTTTAAAAGGCTGAGATCATACCCAATGAACCTAGAACAGGTAATGCTGTTTAGGGATTTTGAATGTTTATTGCAGAAAAAGCGACTTAATTTAAAATATAAATTATTTCTTCCGATGCATCGGAAAAAGCTTTCTTTGTATAAACAAAAACTAATTATTCAATAATAATCACAAGAATAATTACCTCTTTTTATTCGTTTTAAATTTTTTAAAATGAAAAAAATATCCATTTTTTTATTCTTGTTTGTAAGTACACTTGCAAACGCCCAATCCTTTACACTTTCTGGAAAAGTTGTAGATGAAAACAAAAATCCTTTAGCCGGAGCTTCGCTTCTTGTTAAAGAAATTAAAAAAGGTGCCTCTACAAATTTTGATGGCTCTTTTAGTTTTAAATTAGAAAAAGGAACTTACACCGTAGAAGTTTCATTTTTAGGTTACCGCACTATTTCAGAAAAAATTTCACTTTCTAAAGATGAAGAATATGTAATTGAACTGCAAACAGGCACTACCGTTTTAGAAGAGGTATTAGTTTCTGCCATTCGTGTAAATGCAGACGTACCTGTTACATTTTCTAACTTATCAAAAAAGGAAATAGCAAAACGTAATTTAGGGCAAGACATTCCTATTTTACTAAACTACATGCCATCTGTGGTTTCTTCTAGTGATGCTGGGGCTGGCGTTGGTTACACCTACATGAGTGTTCGTGGATCTAACGGAGAAAGAATTAATGTAACGGTAAACGGAATTCCGTATAATGATCCTGAAAGTCATGGTACTTTTTGGGTGAATTTAAGCGATTTTGCCTCCTCTACAGAAAACTTACAATTACAACGTGGTGTTGGTACTTCCACAAACGGTTCTGGTGCTTTTGGTGCCAGTTTAAACATCTTAACAGATGCAGTTTCTGAAGATGCTTTCGGAGAAATTTCAAATTCTTTTGGATCTTTTAATACCAGAAAGCATACGGTAAAGTTTAGTACAGGAAAAATTAATGACCATATAGAAATTGCAGGACGTTTGTCTAATATTTATTCAGATGGTTATGTAGATAGAGCTTTTGCAGATTTAAAATCTTATTATTTACAAGGAAGTTATACAGACGAAAATACGTTGATAAAAGCAGTTACTTTTGGCGGAAAAGAAAGAACCTACCAGGCTTGGTTTGGTTTAACTGCAGATGAATTAGAGGAAGACAGAAGACAGAATCCGTATACGTATGATAATGAAACAGACAACTATGAGCAAAATCATTATCAATTGCATTGGAATGAAAGATTAAACGACAATTGGTCTACAAATTTAGCTTTAAACTATACAAAAGGATCTGGCTATTTTGAACAATCTAAAGAAGGAGAAGATGCTGCAGACTTCAATAATTTAATTACAAACGGTAGTGATGTGATTGTAAGACGTTGGTTAGACAATGATTTTTATGTGGTAAATTTTAACGCCAATTACAAAACAGACAAACTAAACTTTATTGCAGGAGCTTCTTATTCTGATTATACTGGAGACCATTATGGCGAAGTAATTTGGGGATCTGATCTAGCTGCAGATGTTAATATTAGAGATCGTTATTACTTCTCTGATGCTAAGAAAACAGACTTTTCTGTATTTGCAAAAGCAACATTTGATATTACAGAAAAACTTGCAGGTTATTTAGATTTACAAGGAAGATTTGTTGGCTACCAAACACAAGGTATTACCAGTGATATTGTACCTATAGATGTAGATGCTAATTTTAGTTTCTTTAACCCAAAGTTAGGTTTAACATATAAATTAAATGAGAACAATAACCTATATACTTCATTTGCTGTGGCAAATAGAGAGCCTAATAGAAACAATTTTGAAGGTGGAGTTACCACTCCTGAAACCTTAAATGACTATGAGTTAGGCTGGCGTTTTAAGCATGAAAACATTAAATTAAACACCAATGTTTATTATATGGATTATGAGAACCAATTAGTTTTAACCGGTGCATTAGATGATGTTGGTGCGCCAGTTAGAGCAACTTCTGGAAGTAGCTATAGACTAGGTTTAGAGATTGATGCAGACATCCGTTTAAGTGATCAATTTTCTATAAAACCAAATGCTGCTTTTAGCTCAAATAAAAATAGAAATTATTTTATCACTAGAGATGGCATCGCAGATCCGCAATCTTTAGGTAAAACAGATTTATCTTTTTCTCCTGATGTTGTTATTGGTAATATTTTCAGTTATCAGCCTACAGAGAATTTACAGCTTTCATTTTTATCTAAATATGTTGGCAAGCAGTTTATGAGTAATTATAGTAGCATAATTTCTGATACTGATGTATTAGAAGGTTTCTTTACTTCTGATATAAATATTGTTTATGAGCTAAAACCAACTAAAATTTTTAAATCTATTGTATTTTCTGCTCTAGTAAATAATGTTTTTAATAAAGAATATGTAGATAGAGGTTACTATTATACTTTTGATGATAGTTGGTCTAATGCAGGGACAATTACTACCGTAGATGGTGCTGGATATTATCCGCAAGCAACTAGAAACTTCTTAGTTGGTGTTACTATGAGATTTTAACAAAAAGATCATTTTTTAGTCAAAAAAGGTTAAAAAAAGAATAAAACAAGCGTTTTCTTATGAAAAACGCTCGTTTTTTCGTATATTAAAAATCTATGAAAAGTACTTTTATCTTCACAATTTTAAAAACTAGAGTTTACCGTCTAGAGGTAAATCAATTGGGTTCTTTATCGCTTCATGCTTTCTAGTTTTTCATTACATTCTTTTCAATATTGTTAAGAGAATTTTGTTCTTTTAAAAACCACTTTTTTTTTATTTAACCTAGAAACCCAAAAAAACAAATGAGACAACTTAAAATTGTAAAACAAGTAACCAATAGAGATGCAGCATCTTTAGATAAATATTTTCAAGAAATTAGTAAAATTGGGCTAATTACTGCTGATGAAGAAGTAGAATTAGCTTTGAGAATTAAAAAAGGAGAAAACAAAGCATTAGATGCACTTGTAAGCGCAAATTTAAGGTTTGTAGTTTCTGTTGCAAAACAATACCAAGGACAAGGTTTAAAACTGTCTGACTTGATAAATGAAGGGAATTTAGGTTTGGTAAAAGCAGCAAAACGATTTGATGAAAAAAGAGGCTTTAAATTTATTTCTTATGCCGTTTGGTGGATTCGCCAATCTATAATGCAGGCACTAGCAGAGCAGTCTAGAATTGTACGTTTGCCTTTGAATAAAATAGGGAGTATTAATAAAATTAGAAAAATTTATGCAAAATTAGAACAAGACCAACAACGCATGCCTACCAATAAGGAGTTGGCCAAACAGTTAGATATGACAGAAACAGAAGTAGCACAATCTTTAAAAAATTCTGGTAGACATGTATCTATGGATGCTCCTTTAAAAGAGGGTGAAGATTCTAACTTATATAATGTATTGCAGTCTGGAGACTCTCCAGAACCAGATAAAGAACTAATGCAACAATCTTTAGAGTTTGAAATTGGAAGAGCGTTAAATACGCTTACTCCAAAAGAAGCAAAAGTTATAAAAATGTACTATGGTATTGGAAACGAAGCAGCCAGTAGCCTCTCTGAAATTGGTGAAAAATTCGATTTAACAAGGGAGCGGGTAAGACAATTAAAGCAAAAAGCACTTGTTAGACTGCAAGCGAAGTCTAAAACACATATGCTAAGAACTTATTTAGGATAATATATAATTAGTAATATTTAAAACCTCAATCGTATATTTGAGATTTTTTTTGAGATTATTACTTTATAATAGCTTTAAAATTATTTTCCTGATAGAATTACATTTTTAAAACCACATCAAGAAATAACGGTATTAATTGTATTTCCCTTTTTTAAAACTAAAGTTACGGGTGTTAAATTAGCTTTTTCCAGAAGAAACAATTTATACTCTTCCTTTATATTATTCTTAAAAGTAATTTTCCTATCAAAATGAAAACTTTTATCTGTATTTCTAGTAATTTTAATTTTCACTAAAACTGTTCCAATATCAATTTTACTTATACCCGCCTGTATTCTTAAATAAATAGAGGTACAGCTTGACAAGGCAGCATTCAATAAATCAAAAGGAGCTGGCGCCCTATTTTCACCGCCGTGGTTTTCTGGCTCATCTGAATTTATTTCAAAACCTCTCACTTTTGATGTTGTATATAAATGAGGCGATAAATTTTCTGATTTTATCAAACTTATATGCGCTTTAGGAATCATATATATAATTTTTAAATTTATTTTTATAAAATGAGATATAATTATATATCTTAAAATTTGCCTTTATGCTATCGAAATACCTCCGTCTACAGAAAGCACTGTTCCATTAATATAGCTGGCACCTGGGCTTGTAAGAAATAAAATTACACCGGCAATTTGAGCTGCATCCCCTCTTTTTCCTAAAGGTATTTTGGGCATATTTAAACTAAGATTTTTTTGTTGCTCCTCGCTTATACCCGCTACTTTCATGAAATTACTTTTTATACTTCCAGGACTAATTGCATTTACTTTAATTTGATCATCACTAAATTCTCTTGCAAATATTTTAGTGAAAGTTTCTACGGCTACTTTAGAAGCTGACAAAACAGATGTTAAAGGAAGCGATTTATGAGCTAAAAAAGAGCTTATTAAAACAATATGCCCTCCTTTTTTAAGAATTGGCTTTAGGGTACTAACTGTAAAAAAAGTACCCTTAGTGTTGGTATCCATTACCAAGTCATACACTTCTTCAGATACTTCTTCTACACTGACAAACTTGCCTAACCCCGCACTTGCTATGAGTACATCAATCTCTATACTTTTAGCTTTTAATTTTTTGTATAAATCATGTAAACTAGCTGTTTTTGAAATATCTGCTATATAATAAGTAACATTTTTTCCTATTTCTTTTGCGGCATCTATTAGTCTGTCTTCTGTCTTACCAACAATAATAATAATATTGGCTTGTTGCTCTGCATATTTCTTTGCAGTAGCTAAGCCAATACCGCTACTTCCGCCTGTAATTAAAATTGTTTTATTTTTCATTAGTCGTTGTTTTTATATTCATTAATTTTCTTATAACTAGAAAAATAGAATTCACTATTAAATAAAAAATTAATAGGTTAGCGAGTATGAAAACAGCTACAATAAAATAAGTATAATAAACATCATTACTGTTTCCAAAGGTTTTCAAACATATATACGTGGTGGTAGTTACACCAAAGCTAAACGCCCAAAATGACAATTTAAATTGCTCTTTAAACAGGCTAGGTAGAATTCTAGAAAAAATTAAAAACTGAAACAAAGCATATCCTATTAAAAAATAGATAAAAGGAGATTCATTTAAATTAAGACTTATACTAGCTGCTCCTGCAATGGCAGGTGGTGCCATCATTATTCCTAAAGTAGGTTTAAGATCATTAGAAATAGATTCTTTTTTTAATCGATTCATAATAATTGACTCTAAAGAAAACCAAGAAAAAAAACCAATTCCTAAAAATAACATTCCTAGAGTATTAAAACCAAACAAACCTGCTACAAGCGCCGAAACAAAATTACCGGCTACTGTAGGTAAATATAACGCGGGTGTAATAAAGTTAAATTTAGGTGTTTTCAGCCACATTCTTTCCGTGAAAAAAATTCCATAAATAAATTGTGTAATACCTCCTAGAACAAAAAGAATAAGAGCAATCTTATAGCTATATGGGAATGCAATAACAGCCATTAATAGAAATGTAACTCCTAATAATCCTATATAATTATTTTTTATTGGATGATTTAATTCATAAATAGCTTCCTTGTAATTCACAATCCATTTTAAAATAAAGAGTAGTATTAATAGTACCCAAATAAATGCCGTAAATAATAAAACTATTTCTCCTATCCATTTTGAAACACCCCACAGCAAATGTGCCTCCCTCCAAATATTACCCAATCCAAAAAGACCTAAAATACTACTTAGATAAGAAGCACGGAATAGCTTAGATTCTTTTAAAATTATTTTATATAATTTATTCATGTGCCAAGTGAAAAATCTCTTCTTGAACTCTAATTCCAGAGGCTACAGCACCCTCCATATATCCTGGATTGGTAGCTGACGTTTCTGCACCTGCAAAAAATAATTTATAATTCATTTGGGGCTTTGTTAGTTCTTTGTTTCCATTATTCTGGTGTGCAAAAAGGCCTTTATTTAAATTAAAATCTGAAGAAGTATAGGGTTGCATATTCCAAATATGATCCTCATAAGCAATCACATTTTCTGCTTCTTTACCAAAGAGACGTGTAAGGTCTTTGATAACAATTGCTTTTCTTTCTACTTTAGACATATTGTAATGTGCCTGTTGTAAATTTAAAAAACCAACCAAAGCATAGGCTGTATTATCTATATTTACTTGATCTTGTACTTCTCTTACCAAGCCTACCATACTTACAGCAAGACCTGCCATATTTTTGGCTCTCCAAAAAGGTGTTTTATATGCTACTGAAAACTTTGCCGATTCTCCCATCCATGTATGGGTCATCTTTCTTATGTTATTGCTATTATCTACCAATTCTGGAATAAATATTACCGATGTTGAAAGTAATTTTGGTGGAATAGCTACAATTACTTGTTTTGCTTTATAAATATTAGCATTAGCTGTTTTAATTTCTATAAAATCTCCTTTGTCTTCAATTGACTGCACAGGTGCGTTTAATTCAATGTTTTCATTGCCAATTTCATTTGCAAGTCTTTTAATTAAATTAGAAGTTCCGCCACCAACCTTATAATAAATTTGACCGCCAGTCATTTGAGTTGAATCAAATTTTTCTGGCTTCACTTTAGCACTCCTTTCGTATACTCCAAACCCTTTTGAATATTGTTCATAAAGTGGTATATCTAATTCAGCTATTAATGCCTTAAGTGCACGGTCATTAAAAACCCATGTAGCACCCATTTCTAAAGCAGCTCCTAATGGAGTTACCACTGTTTTTATTCTTCCTCCTGTATAATTATTTGCCTCTAAGACCTGCACAGCTATTCCTCTTTTTTTTAGAAGATAGGCAGCTGTTAATCCTGCCAATCCACCTCCTATTACTATAACTTCTTTCATAATTATGCGTTTTTTAAAGTATTCTAAAATAAAGTATATTGTTTAATTAGTGCTATTTTTTGTTACTGTCTTTTAAAAAACAGCGTGTTTATTATGAAACCACTTCCACACAAAAATTAAGAAGCTAATAAAAATATACAGATAGAATAAACCTTGACTATGCTATCTGTACAAAAATATTTGAACTTTATTTTTTTAGTACTTTAGCTAATGCTCTTGCTAAAGGCTCTGCAGAAGCAGGACTTTGACCTGTCATTAAAGCGCCATCTATCACTACATTTGGTGCCCAATTTTTTACACTTTTATAATTAGCTCCTCTTCTTTTTAATTCTTGCTCTAAAGAGAATAATAAATACTTGTCTAGTTCTATTTCTGCATCTTCTGCGTCTTTAAATCCTGTAAGATTAACTCCTTCTACTAAAAACTTACCGTTAGATAATTTTACATCTCTTAAAATTGCCGGCGCATGACATACCATTGCAATAGGTCTATCGGTTTCATAAAAATCTTTAATTAATTTAATTAAGTGCTGGTCTGATGCTAAATCTGTAAGTAACCCATAACCGCCAGGAATAAATACTGCGTCAAATGTATTGTAATCTATATTCCTTAAAACTCTTGTTCTTTTTACCGCAAACATAGCAACAGGGTCTTTTAAAAATTTACCTGTATATTCTGTTGTAAAAGGAATTTTCATACTTAATAAATCAATAGGTGCTTCTCCTCCTTCTGGCGATGCAAATACTACTTCATAACCAGCCTCTGTTAATACGTAATATGGCGCTGCCACTTCTGTAAACCATGTACCCGTTTGTTTTCCACTTAGTCCCATATCATCATAAGATGACATTACCAATAATACTCTTTTTTGTTTGTTTCCGGTATCAACTTTTAAAGTTGTCTGTGCTTGTGTTAATGATACTGCAGCAACTAATAGTACTGTAAATAATAATCTTAAATTTTTCATGATATTTGTTTTATATAAAGGGTAAAGTGTACCCTTACCCTTTTAATTAATTATTAATTATTGAATTATTTATTTTTTAAGTGCTTCAGCTAATGCTTCAGCTAATGGTGCTGCAGAAGCAGGACTCTGGCCTGTCATTAAAGCGCCATCTACAACTACATTTGGCGCCCAATTTGTAACACTTTTGTAGTTAGCTCCTCTTAGTTTTAAATCTTGTTCTAAAGAAAACAATAAATGTTTGTCTAATTCTATTTCTGCATCTTCTGCATCTTTAAATCCTGTAAGATTAACACCATCTACTAAGAATTTACCGTTAGATAATTTTACATCTCTTAAAATAGCAGGTGCATGACAAACCATAGCAATAGGTCTATCGGTCTCGTAAAAATCTTTAATTAATTTAATTAAATGTTGATCCGATGCTAAATCTGTAAGCAAACCATAACCTCCCGGAACAAATACTGCATCAAATGTATTGTAATCTATATTTCTTAAAACTCTTGTTCTTTTTGCAGCAAAAGTAGCTACCGGATCGTTTAAAAAACGGTCTGTATACTCTGTTGTAAAAGGAGTTTTCATACTTAATAAATCTATTGGTGCTTCGCCCCCTTCTGGTGAAGCAAAAACTACTTCATAACCAGCTTCTGTCAAGATGTAATATGGTGCAGCTACTTCTGTAAACCAAGTTCCTGTTTGCTTGCCGCTTATTCCCATATCATCATAAGATGACATTACCAATAATACTCTTTTTTGTTCGTTTCCTGTATTCATAATATTTGATTTTAATTTATTATTATATCTTTTAATTACACTACAAAATTACGCTGAGTACTTTTCTAAAAATGGTAATTTAGAGACCGTTACTAGTAAATTACCGCAAGCATTAATATATTTTTATAAAAAAAACTACTATTTATGGATAATTTAATAGGAGAGCTAATTAAAAATAAGCAGCCATTTAACCACAGAATGTGGTGAAATAATTAAAATTTAAAAAAACATTAAAAGAATTAATGAAGAATATATAGGAAGAATATATAGGAAGAAAGGCAAGTCTTTTAAAAGCCTAAAGAAGCTATTAAAAGACAACTTTTATTAAGTAATTACCTAGTTTTTAAGGAATAAGTTCTTGAAATTCCTTTGGATTAAGGCCTGTATGTTTTTTAAAGTATTTTGTAAAATAAGTAGCTTGATCGAAGCCTAAATCATACGCAACTTCTTTTATAGAAAGTTTATGATTTGATAAGAATCGTTTTGCTTCTAGTATTTTTCTATTCTTAATAACGTTTGCAGGAGTGTTATTCAAGTATTTTTTTATAATTACTGTTAATTTTTTTGAGCTAATTCCTAGCTCATCACTAAAACGATCAATACTTAAAAATTGATTAATATACATAGTTATTAACTCTTTGAATTTTATAGCAATTTCGTAATCTATATCAATAACAGTATCCTGTAAAATATTTTGATTCTGTTTATTTCGCTCTATGAGCGATAAAACTGCCTGAAAAAGATAATAGGATTGCTGAATATAATGATACTCTTTATGTTTTAGTTCTTCTAAAATTTGATACGTTAATTGTTCAAACGTTTTTATTTGTGTTTCAGAAAGCGTTATATAAGCATTTCCTATTTCAGTAAATAATAAGTAATTTAATCTATTCTCCGCATCACTATCATATTTATTAATAAAAGAATCATTAAAGTGAAATAAGTAGCCTTCGTTCTCTGAGTCTGTGCAAAAGTAATGGATTTGTCCTTTCTTTAAAAAGAAAACAGTATTTGCAGGATGCTCTATAATTTCATAATCTACAAAATGCCTACCTGCACTTTTAAACCATAAAACCTGATAAAAAGTATGTGTATGTGCCTTTGTAGCCAAGTTATATCCCTTTTTTAAATAAGGTACTGCTTCTTTAACTTCAAAATGAAGTTTAGAATAATCATTATTATGGAGGTGGAATTCTTTCATAGGAAACTAAAATATAAAAACCGAAGAAAGTAGTTGCTAATTTTTCGCCCAAACAACAAATATCCGCTATCAATATGCTATTTGTATTTAATAAAAAGTTTAAGTTTTTAGCCCCATCATTTAACAAACAAGACTTCTTATTAGCAACAAAATTATGAATAATACATTCTTAATTTTCCTTTTTCCACTGTGTGTAACCTCCTAAAACATTGTAAATATTAAATCCTTTATTCTGTAATATTTTTGCTGCCTTACCACTTCTTGCACCACTTCTGCAATAGAGGTACACAGGTTTTTCCATATCTAGATGTTTGGCTGCTTTTTCATAAAAATCTTCATCAAAATAATTTACAAAGAAAGCTGTCTTTATAGCGCCATCTTTTATTTCTTTTGGTGTTCTAACATCTATTAATTGAATAGTTTTCTGAGCTAATAGAACCTTTAAATCTTTGGTTGAAATTGACTTTATTTCTTCTTGTGAATTACAATTCGTAAAAAAGAAAGTGAACATGCATAAGCATAAGCATAAAAAATTTTTCATTTAATTTTCTTTTAACGTTGTTAAGCAACTAATTGCTATTCCTATTATGCAAGATTTATCTTAGTTAGATATCTAATCTTTAATGATATTCTCATCTTGCCGTTCTATAGTTACTTATAAAATTGATGTATATATTTAGAGTATTTTTCTTGGTGCGCCCTGTCTCCAGTTTTATAAAAAATTACAGCTTCATTTGAACGCATAAAAAAGTGTTCTAAATCTATGATTTCTAAAATTCCGGTTTTAAATAAATTATCTCTCACAGGACCTTTTACCCCCGATAAATAAAATAAGATGCCTTTTTTCTGACAAAAACGAATGCATTCTATTAGCATTTCTAAACCAGTACTATCTACTCTATTTATACTTTCTGCATCTAGTACAATCAATTTTAGAGCACTTCCTTTTTTATCCATTAAAAAGTCTAATCTATCTCTAAAATAACTAGCGTTTGCATAAAATAGTTGTGCATCAAATCTAAAAACTAAAATATCTTCTTCAATAACTACTTCTTCAAAACGCTGTTTATTTTTATAAAAATTAGAGTCTGGTACTTTTCCTAACTCTGCAACATGAGGTCTAGAAGTTCTAAAGATTAAAATAATTAGAGATAACCCAACACCAGCACTAATGCCATATTCAACTCCTAAAAATAAAGTTATTAAAAACGTAGCAATCATTAACCAAAAATCTAATTTATTGGCTTTCCATAGAAAACGAGCTTCTTTCAAATTAATCAGACCAAAAACCGCTACAATTATAATTGCAGCTAAAACTGTTTTAGGCAGGTAATAGAATAATGGCATTAAAAACAAAAGTGTAATAACTACCATAACCACGGCAATTAATGCAGCCATTCCTGTTTTTGCACCACTTTCTTGATTAATAGCTGAACGAGAAAAACTAGAAGCACTTGGGTACGCCTTAAATAAAGAGCCTATTATATTACTAAGACCTAGGGCTATTAATTCTTGATTTGGCCTAATTCTATATTCATCTTGTTTTGCTTCTAAAGATTTACCAATAGAAATAGTTTCTAAATAACCAACCATTACTAATGTAAAAGCAATAGGTAACAAGTCTTTTATTAAATCTGAATTAAATACTGGAATACCAAATTTAGGCAAACCAGAAGGAATCTCTTTTACAATAGAAACACCTACAAAGCTATCTCCAGCATATTTCATAATTAAAATTCCAATAATTACTACTATTAATGCATTGGGAATCTTCTTATTTATCTTTCTAAAAATTATAATCGTACTAATAGCAATACATCCTAAAATGGCTGTATGATAATTAAAACCTCCTATTTTGAGCAAAATATCTTTTAAAATTACTTGAATTTGATCACTCTGCACAAAGTCTACACCTAACAAGTTTTTAAATTGATTGAAACCAATAATTAAAGCAAATGCAGAAGTAAAGCCGTTTATTACTGGCTTTGAAAGAAAGTTTACGAGAAAACCTAAACTAAAAATACCCATAATAAGTTGAATTATTCCAACCATTAAAGCCAATAGAATAGCAATAGAAATATAACTTTCTGAACCCGCTAAAGCTAGCGCAGACACTCCTGTTGCTACAATAAGAGAATCCATAGCAACCGGACCAATTGCCACTTGTCTAGATGAACCAAAGATTGCATACATTGCTTGGGGCACTAACGCACAATATAGACCATAAATTGGGGGTAAACCAGCAATAAGAGCATATGCAATACCTTGCGGAATCAAAATAATACCCACTGTAATTCCCGCAAATAAATCGCCTCTAAATAGCGTACTATTATAGTTTGGCAACCACTCTAAAATTGGTATTAATTTTTTTATATTCATTTAATTAGCAACATACTGCAAGCTTTATTAAAATAACTGTCCTGGAGATTTTCCTTTTTCTCTTCCTAAATGTTTGTACGCTAATTCTGTAACCTCTCTACCTCTTGGAGTTCGCATTATAAAACCTTGTTGAATCAAAAATGGCTCGTACACTTCTTCAATTGTTTCTGTGTTTTCGCTAACAGCAGTCGCTATTGTAGAAAGCCCCACAGGCCCACCTTTAAATTTATCTATAATAGTTAATAGTATTTTATTATCCATTTCATCTAAACCGTGCGCATCTACATTTAAAGCACCTAAAGCATATTTAGCAATTTCTATTGTAATAGAACCATTTCCTTTAATTTGTGCAAAATCTCTAACTCTTCTTAACAAAGCATTTGCAATTCTAGGAGTTCCTCTACTTCTTCCTGCAATTTCAATAGCAGATTCCATAGAAATTGGTACTTTTAAGATATGTGCACTTCTTTGAATTATAGTGGTAAGCAACTCTGTCTTATAATAATGTAATCTACTACTTATTCCAAACCTTGCCCTCATTGGCGCAGTTAATAAACCAGAACGGGTAGTTGCCCCAATTAAAGTAAAAGGTTCTAAATTGATTTGTACTGTCCTCGCATTTGGGCCAGATTCAATCATAATATCAATCTTATAGTCTTCCATTGCAGAGTATAGATACTCTTCTACAATAGGACTTAAACGATGAATTTCATCAATAAAGAGTACATCTCGTTCATCTAAATTTGTAAGTAAACCAGCTAAATCTCCTGGTTTGTCTAAAACCGGTCCAGAAGTAACTTTAATACCCACTTGTAATTCATTTGCCAAAATATGTGCAAGTGTTGTTTTTCCAAGACCTGGAGGCCCATGAAACAAAGTATGATCTAATGCTTCTTCTCTTTGATTTGCTGCTTCAACAAAAATTTTCAAGTTATCAATTGCTTGATCTTGACCTGTAAAATCATCGAATGAAAGCGGACGTAACTTTTTTTCTACATCTAAATCTTCATTAGATAAATGTTCGCTTTCAGCATTTAAATTTTCATTCATAAAAACAAAGATAAAGGAATTAAATAGGATAAAACAATCTTCTTATAAACCAAAAAACCTTTCCAAATTGGAAAGGTTTTTTAAGTTTTATTTAAATCTTTAAGATGGTTCTTCACCTTCTAATAACGGAGTTGTTTGTAATACAAAATCCTTACCGTGTAAATAATCACTATCATCATCATCTGCATCTACACGCTTGCTATAATCATAAGCCCATCTATGAACCTCTGGTAATTTACCTGGCCAATTACCATGAACGTGCTCTACTGGCGTTGTCCATTCTAAGGTATTAGACTTCCATGGGTTCTCTGTTGCCTTTTCACCTCTATACATAGAAATAAAGAAATTTGCAATAAAGAAAATTTGAGCAATACCTCCAACCAAAGCAAATAAAGTAATTACCACGTTAATGTCTGCTAAATCATTAAACATTGGAAAGTTTGTATTAGTATAATATCTTCTTGGCAAACCTGCTAAACCAATAAAGTGCATTGGCCAGAAAACACCATAAGCACAGACTATTGTAATCCAAAAGTGCCAATATCCTAATGTCTTATTCATCATTCTACCATACATTTTAGGAAACCAGTGGTAAATACCAGCATACATTCCAAAAATTGCAGAAACTCCCATTACCAAGTGGAAATGCGCTACTACAAAATACGTATCATGAATAGCAATATCTAAAGCAGAATCTCCTAAAACCAATCCTGTTAAACCTCCTGTAACGAAAGTAGAAACAAGACCAATAGAAAATAGCATTGCTGGGTTTAGTTGTAAATTCCCTTTCCATAGAGTAGTTACATAGTTAAATGCCTTTACTGCCGATGGAATTGCAATTAATAATGTTGTAAACGTAAATACAGAACCTAAGAAAGGATTCATTCCAGAGATAAACATATGGTGTCCCCAAACAATTGTAGATAAAAATGCAATTGCTAATATAGACCCAATCATTGCTCTATAACCAAAAATTGGCTTTCTAGAGTTTGTTGAAATAATTTCTGACGTAATACCTAAAGCTGGTAATAATACAATATATACCTCTGGGTGTCCTAAAAACCAAAATAAATGCTCAAATAAAACTGGTGAGCCCCCTTGGTAATGTAAAACTTCTCCTGAAATAAATATATCTGATAAATAGAATGAAGTACCAAAACTTCTATCAAAAATTAATAATAAAGATGCCGATAATAATACTGGAAAAGAGACTACACCAATAATTGCAGTCACAAAGAATGCCCAAATTGTTAATGGCAACCTTGTCATTTTCATTCCTTTTGTACGTAAATTTAATACCGTTACAATGTAGTTTAACGCTCCTATTAAAGAAGATGCAATAAAAATTGCCATCGAAACCAACCATAAAGTCATTCCCATTCCAGAACCTGGTATTGCCTGTGGCAATGCACTTAACGGTGGATAAACTGTCCAACCAGCTGAGGCCGGTCCTGCTTCTACAAATAATGAAATTAACATTACAGTACTAGATAAAAAGAACAACCAATAAGAAATCATATTTAGAAATCCTGAAGCCATGTCTCTAGCACCAATTTGCAAAGGAATTAATAAGTTAGAAAAGGTACCACTTAACCCAGCTGTTAATACAAAAAATACCATAATAGTACCGTGTATTGTTACCAAAGCTAAATAAATATCCGGATCCATAATCCCATCTGTTTGATGCGATCCTAGAAATGCTTCCACAATTGAAAACGAAGTGTCTGGCCACGCAAGTTGTAAACGAAACAACATTGACATTAACACTGCAATAATTCCCATAAACATACCCGTTACTAGGAACTGTTTGGAAATCATTTTATGATCTTGACTAAAAATATATTTAGTTACAAAAGTTTCTTTATGATGATGCTCTGACATAATATCTTACTTATTTGTAGTATTTTTTATTATAATTTATTTAATAACTTCCGTTAACGTTAGCTGCTCTGACAACCATTTGTCGTAAACATCTTCTTCTACTACAGTAATTTTCATTTGCATGTTGTAGTGAGATGCTCCACAAATTTTATTACACAGTAATAAGTAATCAAAAAGATAAGGGTCTTCTCCTTTAGCTCTTCTTATTTTATTAATTCCAATAGACTTTTCTATTACCTCTGGTAAATCCCTCATTTCCTGTGTTGTATACTTAGGCGTAAACCCAAACTGGGTAACCATACCTGGTACACAATTCATTTGTGCCCTAAAGTGTGGCATATAAGCCGAGTGTAAAACATCTTGAGAACGAAATCTAAAATGAACCTTTCTTCCTTTTGGTAAATACAATTCAGTTACTTGCTTGTCATCTGCAGAATTTTTATCAGACATATCTACACCCATTGTGTTCATACCCTTAATAAAATTCACATTACCTGTACCCAATGTATTATCTGCACCTGCATACCTTGCTTTCCAGTTAAACTGTTGTGCATAAACTTCTATTACAACAGGATCTTCTGAATCTGATAGATCCATTACATTGTTCCATTGCCATAGACCATAACCTATCAATACTACTAAAACAACGGCCGGAGTAACTGTCCAAATAAATTCTAATTTGTGACTATCTGCATAAAACTTTGCCTTATTATTTTTATTTCCTCTGTATTTAAAGGTGAAGTAAAAAATTAAAAACTGCATGATAAATTGAACCACTCCAATCAACCAGAATGTAATATCAAATAAATTGTCATCGTGCTCTCCTTCAATAGAAGCAGATTCTGGTAACATTATTACGTTCATGAAGATCAAACAATAAATCATCATTGCATATAAAAAAGCCAAAAAACCGAGGGCATACTTTCCTTGAGCAGCGTTGTCATTGTCGTTTGCAATAGAACCTCTAAAATCCATGATTCTAGTAATTTGCCAAACGCTTACACCGATTGCAACACCTATAAAAATATAAAATAAAGCTAGCATATTTATCTTTTCTTAATTTTAATTCAATTATTAGTTAATGATGATCTGTTGAACCTTCTTCGTCTGAATGTTCAATATTATAGTAATGAAAATGCTCACTTTCTTTTAAGAAAGGATTTCCTGCTGGTATTGGACTTACTTTAGAAAATGATCTTAAAGTTGTATAAATCAATAAACCTGTAAAGAAACAAATAGCACTCATTTCTGGAATTCCAAAATACCATTGTGAGCCAACAGTAGAAGGCATCACCATAATAAATATATCTACATAATGCCCCGCTAAAATAACAAAACCTCCAATAAAAATAAACCAAGGCTTGCTCTTAAAGTCACTATTTAATAATAATAGAATAGGAAAAACAAAATTCATAACTACCATTCCTAAAAACGGTAATTTATATTCTGTAAACCTCATAACGAAGTATGTAGTTTCTTCAGGAATATCTGCATACCAAATTAACATAAACTGTGAGAACCATAAGTATGTCCAGAATACTGAGAAACCAAACATAAATTTAGCTAAATCATGAATATGACTATCGTTTACGCCTGGTAAAGCACCTTTAGAACGTAAATAAATTGTAAAAAATGCAATTACGGTTAAAGCACTTACTAACAAAGTAGCTAATACATACCAACCAAATAAAGTTGAAAACCAGTGTGGATCTAATCCCATAATCCAATCCCAAGACATCATAGACTCTGATATCATAAAAAGGAAAAGGAATATAATTGAAGCATTAAAGTTTTTCTTGTATGTCTTGTGACCGTCATTAGCAGTATCTTCCTTAATAGAACTCTTACGTATAAAGAAACGGTAAGCATTCCAAATGAACAAATAAACAATACTTCTTATTAAGAAACCCGTTGCGTTCATCCAACCAGACTTGCCATCTATAATAGCGTCATAATTATCACTTGTTGGATCTACAGTACCTTCTGCCATCCATGGAAATATATGATTTAAATGTAGAACAGAGGCAACTAATACAACCAACATAATAATTGAAGTTGGCAATAAGTTACCGGTTATTGCTTCCATTACTCTTAAAATTAAGATAGACCAACCAACTTGTGCTGCTCTTTGTATTGCATAAAAGGCTAATACTAATAATGTAATTCCTAATGAGAAAAATAAAGCTACGTAAAATGCTGACCAAGGTCTGTTTTGTAACTGATGTAAAACGTGCTCTTCGTGCGCTGCATGCTCTTTATCTGTAGATGCCTCGTGTGCATCTACAACTGCATGCTCTTCAGCCTTAGCAGTATGATTTTCTAAATCTGCTATCTCGTTATGCACGGCAGTATCCTCATGAGATGATCCATGCCCTGTATTATGAGATGCTTCTATTGCATGTTTTGCATCTTCTATAGTAATCTGAGAACCACTATAAAAACTGAATGCCGTTCCTATAAAACCAATAATAATTAGTGCTATAGAGAATGTCTTTAATTTACCTGAGAATTGATACATATCTTTCGTATTCTTTCTTTTTGTATTCTATTTTAACAAATCTGCTCTTAATACTTCTACGTATTGAATAATTTGCCAGCGTTCTTTATATGTTAACTGAGAAGAGTGTGAACCCATTAAGTTTTTACCGTGTATTAACACATGATAAACACTTCCTTCTGTAATATCTCTATCCTTGTAATTAGGAATTCCTGCAAATTTCTCTGACGTAGATAAATAACCATTTCCATCTCCTTTTTTACCATGACAAGAAACACAATAAATGGCATACATCTTCTTACCATTGTCTAAATTCTTCTCATTTTTTTCTAAAGGAGATATCAAATTAGCTTTTGCTTCCTCATACCCTTCAATCGTATTTGCAATATCATAAGCCGGTGTACCCCCTCTTGGTAGAGTACCGTCTACTGGTTTCCTGTTTACTGGGTTTCCACCCAAACCTTTGGCCCCGTCTGTTTTGTAAGGAATCGACTCATACATATCTGGCATGTATTGCGCTTGTCTTGTCTTTTTATCATTACAAGAAAATATACTTGCAACAACTACTAAAGCGATAACTAATTTAAAATTCTTCATTATCTATATATTAGTGCTTATCTACTACATTAATTTCTACAGCCCCTGTTTTTGATAATAAAGAGATTAAAGCTTCTTCATTATCGTGTACTGGAATTTCCATTAAAAAATGATCATCTGTAGTTCTTGGATCTGGATTTTCAGCATCTTTAAATGGCCATAATCTACTTCTCATATAGAAAGTGATTACCATTAAATGGGCCGCAAAAAATACCGTTAATTCAAACATAATTGGCACAAACGCTGGCATGTTTTCTATCCAAGAAAAACTTGGCTTACCACCAATATCCATAGGCCAATCTTCAATCATAATATAATTTGTCATCCATATTGCAAAAGAAAGACCTGTAATTCCATAGAAAAAAGCTGTAATTGCTAATTTTGTTGGAGCTAAACCTAGTGCTTTGTCTAAACCATGAACTGGAAAAGGACAAAATACTTCTTCGATATGATGGTGATCTGCTCTAACAGTTTTCACTGCATCTAACAAAACTTCGTCATCTTTATAAAATGCATGAATCACTTTTGATGCTTCCATAATTATCCGTTTTTATTGTTATCAGAACTTCTATTAATTGCCGCAATATTTGTTACCTCAATTGCAGGTTTTGTAGAAATTCCTTGTTCGCTTCTCTTCTTGTAAAATTCACCTGAAGATTTTAATATTGTTTTTACTTCCGCTTGCGCTATTACTGGAAATGTTCTTGCATATAATAAGAATAATACAAAGAAGAAACCTATTGTACCTATAAAAATACCTACGTCTACAAAAGTTGGTTCAAAACGCCACCATGTAGATGGTAAGTGTCCTTTACTTAATACAATTGCAATAATATCAAAACGCTCAAACCACATACCAATATTAATAGCTATCGATATAATAAAAGTCATTATAAAACTTCTTCTAATTTTCTTAAACCATAACAATTGCGGAGTTACAATATTAAAACCAATTAGCGACCAAAATGCCCATGCATAAGGCCCTGTTGCAGCACCTATAGATAAATATGTATAATTTTCATAAGGAGAACCTGTATACCATGCAATAAAAAATTCTGTTGCGTATGCTACAGCTACAATACCACCAGTTAAAATAATTACCATGTTCATATATTCCACGTGCATACGTGTAATATAATCTTCTAGGTTTGTTACTTTTCTCATGATTCCTAATAACGTCTGTACCATTGCAAACCCTGAAAAGATCGCTCCTGCTACAAAATAAGGAGGGAAAATTGTTGAGTGCCAACCTGGGTTAATTGAGGTAGCAAAATCCATAGATACAATTGTATGCACAGAAAGTACTAATGGCGTTGCTAAACCTGCAAGTACCAAAGATACTTCTTCAAAACGTTGCCAGTCTTTAGCTCTACCAGACCAACCAAATGATAACAAAGCATATATTTTCTTTTGAAAAGGCTTTACAGCTCTATCTCTAATCATTGCAAAATCTGGAAGTAAACCTGTCCACCAGAACACTAATGATACAGATAAATAAGTTGAAATTGCAAAAACATCCCATAATAAAGGTGAGTTAAAATTCACCCATAATGATCCGAATTGATTTGGAAGTGGCAATACCCAATAAGCATTCCATGGACGTCCCATGTGAATAATAGGAAACAATCCTGCTTGAAAAACAGCAAAAATTGTCATTGCCTCTGCAGAACGGTTAATTGCCATTCTCCATTTTTGACGGAACAATAAAAGTACCGCCGAAATTAATGTTCCTGCATGACCAATACCTACCCACCAAACAAAGTTTGTAATATCCCAAGCCCATCCAATGTTCTTGTTTAATCCCCAAACTCCAATTCCTGTTCCTACAGTGTAGAAAATACAACCAAATCCCCATAGCATTGCTGCTAAAGAAATATAAAATGCGATGTACCAATTCTTATTTGCTGCGCCTTCAATAGGCTTTGCAATGTCTTCAGTAATATCATGGTAACTTTTATCACCTAGTACTAAAGGTTCCCTTATGGGTGCTTCGTAATGAGACATATTTTTATACCTTAAATTTTAATTATGCTTCGTTTGTATTCACAACTTTTACTTGATATACTACATTAGGCTTCGTTTGAAGATAATCTAATACATGGTAAGCTCTTTTATCTTCTGCTAATGCAGCTACTTCGTCTTCTTTATTATTCACATCTCCAAAAACCATAGCTCCGGAAGTACATGCAGTAGAACAAGCTGTTTCAAACTCATCTGTATCTACTGGTCTTCCTTCCTTTTTAGCTTTTAAAATTGTTGCTTGTGTCATTTGAATACACATAGAACACTTCTCCATAACTCCTCTTGCACGAACTACAACATCTGGGTTTAACACCATTTTACCGTACTCATTGTTCATATGGAAGTCAAACTCATTGTTATTCGCATATTTAAACCAGTTAAATCTACGAACTCTATAAGGACAGTTGTTTGCACAATATCTTGTACCTACACATCTATTATATGTCATTTGATTCTGACCTTGACGACCGTGTGTTGTTGCAGCAACTGGGCAAACAGTCTCACAAGGAGCATGATTACAATGCTGACACATCATTGGTTGAAAAGTAACTTCTGGATTCTCTGCTTCTGTCTCTAAACCTTTATAAGTTTCTGCTGTACTTAAACCTAATTTCTTTGCATCCTCTCTAGTTTCAACTTCAGAAGAATAATATCTATCAATACGCAACCAGTGCATATCTCTACCAACTCTTACTTCATTTTTACCTACAACAGGTACATTGTTTTCTGCATGACAAGCTACAACACATGCCCCACAACCTGTACAAGAAGTTAAATCTATAGATAAATTGAAGTGGTGCCCCATTTCTCTATTATGCTCATCCCATAAATCTATCGTCTTCGCTTCTACTTCTTGATGATCGTAAGATACATACGCTGGTTTATTCCAACCATTATGATGATCTTTCGGTGCAACTGTATTGTATTCTTTTAATGATGCAACTTTTAAAATATCATGACGACCCGCAATTGTTTTTTGTACCTGTGTACAAGCAAACTTATGCGTTCCTGATACTTTTTCTATTGCAACGTTATATTGAATGTTGTGCCCACCTTTATATAAAGTATACGCATTCACCCCAACTTGCATTTCTTCTTTTAAACCAAACGTTTTTCCAAAACCTAATGACAAACCAACAGAACCATTTGCCTGCCCTGGTTGAATCATTACAGGAACTACTACCTCATTACCATTTACAGATACTTTAGCGTAATCTCCATTAATTGCTCCGTTATCTTTAACAGGATTTTCAAAACCTAATGTTCTAGCATCTGCCATAGACATGGTTAAGTAATTATCCCAAGAAGCTCTTGTTATTGGATCTGGTAATTCTTGTAACCAAGGATTGTTTGCTTGCTTACCATCTCCTAAACTTGTTTTGGTATATAAATTCAACTCCATTTCTGAAGCCGTTGTGCTCTTTTTTAATGCTGAAGCAATTTCAGAAATTGCTACTGTATTGGCAACTGCTGTTTTAAGAGTTGCTTTTTTACTATAAAAACCATTATGTAATGCTTTGTTCCAAGAAGAACCTTCTAAAACATCTGCAGTCCAAGCATCTTTTAAATAATCATAATAAGCAGTAGTGCTTCCAGACCATTTTAATAAAGTATCTTGAATTTGACGTGTTTTAAATAAAGGTTGAATTGTTGGCTGTACCAAACCGTAATTTCCTTCAGAAAACTGAGTATCTCCCCAAGATTCTAAGAAATGTGGTGCCGGCAAAGCATAATCCATTGCATTTACAGTCTCATTATTCTCTACTGATAAAGCTACTTTTAAGGTTACATTTGCTAAAGCCTCTGTAAACTCAGTTGCATTTGGTAAAGAATATGAAGGATCTATATTTACAGTTAAAAGTCCGCCAACTTTTCCAGACTTCATATCTGAAATTACGTTTTGAACTTTTTCAAAACTACCTTGACGAATATTTAATGTATTTTCAATATCTAAAATTTCACTATTTAATGCTTGATTAATTGCTAATGATATTAACTGCGCGTTTACATCATTTACACCTGTCATTACAACTCCTTTCGAACCTGATTTTTTAAGTGCCTTCGCTAATTTCTTAATTTCTGCATCTATAGGTGTAGCGCTAGACGCTATAACATCTCCAGTAATTTCTTTGTACAGGTTTAATAAAGCAAAGACTACGTTAGACGGTTTTGCAACCAAACGTTTATCTGCATTTGCTCCTGTAAGAGACATGTTGCTTTCTATTTGCGCATGAAAAGACATTTTTCCTACTGCTGGCTTTCTACCTGCTATATATTTTTTATCAAGTCCTCCATGAAAATCTCCTAGGAAATCTGCACCAAAAGACACAATTGTCTCTGCGTTCTGCAATTTATAATTTGGTAAAGCTCTTCTACCATAAACTGCCTCAAAAGCATCTGCTGCAGCATCTTCAGAAACTGCATCATAAATTACATGCTTTGCATTTGAATGCGCTGCAAGAAATTCTGCAATAACTTTATCTGTAGAAGGGCTAGCCATTGTTCCTGTTAATAAAACAACTTGCTTCTCAGCTTCTTTTAACTCGTTTAATTTTTGTACTATTTCTTTATCGGCATTGCCCCAAGAAATTGCTTCACCGTTTTTAGTTGGTTCTTTTAAACGTAATTTTTCATCGTATAAAGAAAGAATAATTGCTTGAACTCTAGCACTTGTTGTTCCGTTTGCCTCTTTATTTGGCATGATTTGAATTGGACGACCCTCGCGTGTTTTAATTAAAACATTTGCAAAATCATAACCATCGGCTATAGAAGTAGCATACCAATCTGCAACACCAGCAATAATATCATTTGGTTTTACAACGTAAGGAATCGATTTAACAACCGGTCCTTCACAGGCAGCCAATGAAGCTGCTGCTGTAGTAAAGCCAACATACTTTAAGAAATCTCTACGTGTAGTAGAAGAATCTTCAAGCATTTCTTTATCACCTAAAAAATCGTCTGTAGCAATATCTGATACAAACTCATTTTTATTAAGCGTTTCAACAACAGAACTACCTTTTAGTTCTTCAACACTTTTCCAGTATTTTTTGTTTGAAGCCATTTATACTTTTTTATTTAATGATTGAAAGATTTTATAAATTGAAAAACAATTTTTTAGATCTTTAAATTTTTGAATCTTTATTTGTTAGTAATGACACTTACCACATTCTAAACCACCTAACTGTGCAATTGTAACTTTCTCTACGCCGTATTGCTTTGCTAGTTGATCATGAACTTTAGCATAATATTCATTCCCTTTTAAATCTACATTTGTTTCTCTGTGACAGTTAATACACCAACCCATTGTTAATGGAGAGTATTGGTACATTTCATCCATCTCTTCTACAGGCCCATGACACTTCTGACATTTGATACCTCCAACCGTTACGTGCTGTGCATGATTGTAATATACCAAGTCTGGTAAGTTATGAATACGAATCCATTTTACTGGCTTCTCTTCTCCTGTATATTCTAATTCTTCAGGATCCCAACCGGCAGCATCGTATACCTTTGCTATTTCCTTATCTAATCTCTCCTTACCGTATATTTGTCCGTTCCATTCAATTTCAGTTCCTTCTGCAACTTCTGCAATTGCCATATGACAGTTCATACATACATTTACAGACGGTATACCAGAATGCTTACTGTGTTTTGCTGAAGAGTGACAATATTGACAATCTATTTTATTTTCTCCTGAGTGAATTTTATGTGAAAAAGCAATTGGCTGAATTGGCTGGTAACCCTGATCTACACCAACACTAAAAAGTGTTCCAAAAACAATATATGCTCCCATTAATAATAGAAATATTGTTCCTAAAATTTTTAAGAAGGTATTCTTTTTTAAACCTGCCCATAATTCTTGAAGATCTCTTCTTAAATTAGATTGAATTTCTGGTTTCTTCTTTCCTTTTAATTCATTTACTTGTTTTAACAAACCAGCAATCATTAAAAAGGCAACAACAATAGCTCCTGCTAAGAAATAAATAACCCAACTTGGGGCTCCTCCGTCTGCAACAACATTACCACCAATAGAAGTTTCTCCAGCAGCTGCAACTTTCTTAATTTCGCCAACTGTTGTGTAATATAAAATATCATCTATATTCTTAGCTGTTAATTGTGGAAACGCATTCATAGCAGATGTTGCATATAATGATGCTTCAGCTGCTTCTGCATTTACCTTTTGAAATTCTGCATTATTATTGATCCAAGATTTTAACCAAGAATTCTCTCTACGCTCTTCAACACCACCTAATGCTGGCCCTACTAATTTCTTATCTAATTTGTGACAAGATGCACATAAAGATCTAAATAATTTTCTTCCTTCTTTTTGACGAGCTTCGTCCATATCTTGCGAATAAGAAGATACGCTAAACGCGAAAAACAACAATAAGGTAAGACTCTTTAAAAGTACCGAAGTTAGTTTACTCTGTAATGCTACACTTTTCATATTTACAAACTATAATTTTACTATTGTGTATAAATTCGTTCAAAAAATAAGCCTTCTGAACAGTTGAACAAAAGTACTACATATTGCTAAATTTTGAAAAGCTAATAGAATCTTAAATATCAATTTATAACAGTTCTAAATAAGGGAAAGACGCAATTTATTCTATCACAAGTTGTTATTTTTGTACAAACTTTTTTGACTATGAAAAACACATTATTTATACCTATATTTTTATGCTATTTATTTGCAAACATAGGCACTTTTTGTGCTCAAAACACGACAACTACAAGTTCAGGAGTGCAGAAATTGCTAGATAAAAAGATACGCTACAACAAAACTGTGGGTTTTAGTTATAGCATTCAAATTTATTATGGAAATGAAAAAATAGCAAAAAGCAAGAGTGCAAAATTTAGTATTCTTTACCCTACAGTTAACACAAAATTGGTTTGGGACAATCCTGATTGGAAAGTGCAAGTAGGCAATTATAAAACTAAACTAGAAGCAGATAGAGCAAATTTAATCTATAAAGAAGAATTCTCTGGAACTATAGTAATTCCCTTAGGTAAATAGTTAGCAATTTAATGCGCTAAAAAATTAGAAATAAAAAAGCCAGAATTCATATGAATTCCGGCTTTTACTTTATCTGAAAATAAGTTTATTTCAACTTTTTCTTAACTGCTACTTCTTTGTAAGCTTCAATTACATCTCCTTCTACAATGTCGTTGTAATTCTTAATTTGAACCCCACAATCATATCCTTTTGCAACCTCTCTTACATCATCCTTAAATCGCTTTAAAGCTGTAAGTGTTCCATCATGAACAACAATACCGTCTCTAATAATTCTAATTTGAGAATCTCTAAAGATCTTACCAGACATTACCATACAACCTGCAATATTACCAACTTTAGAAATTTTATAAACTTCTCTAATTTCTACATTACCAGTAACCTCTTCTTTCATTTCAGGAGATAACATTCCTTCCATAGCATCTTTAAGGTCATTAATTGCATCATAAATAATAGAATATGTTCTAATATCTACCTCTTCTCTATCTGCAATTACCCTAGCATTAGATTGTGGTCTTACATTAAAACCAACAATAATTGCATCTGAAGCTGTTGCCAATAACACATCACTTTCTGTTATAGCTCCTACACCTTTGTGTAAAATATTTACTTGAATTTCTTCCGTAGATAATTTCTGAAAAGAATCTGTTAATGCTTCTACAGAACCATCTACATCTCCTTTTAAAATAATGTTTAACTCTTTAAAGTCTCCTAAAGCAATTCTACGCCCTATTTCATCTAACGTTAATGTTTTCTGAGTTCTTACAGATTGCTCACGTTGTAATTGAGATCTTTTTGACGCAATTTGTTTTGCTTCTCTTTCGTCATCAAAAACAACAAACTTATCTCCAGCCTGTGGCGCACCATCTAATCCTAAGATTGATACTGGTGTTGATGGACCTGCAACTTTTAAGTTTGTTCCTTGATCATCAAACATTGCTCTTACTTTACCACTGTGCTTACCTGCTAATAAGTAATCTCCAATTTTTAAAGTTCCTGCTTGTACCAATATCGTAGAAACATATCCTCTACCTTTATCTAACAATGCTTCTACTACAGCACCAACTGCATTTTTATTAGGGTTAGATTTTAATTCTAAAATCTCTGCTTCTAATAATACTTTTTCTAACAATTCTGGAATACCTACTCCTGTCTTTGCTGAAATATCTTGCGATTGAATACTTCCTCCCCATTCTTCAATTAATAAATTCATTGAAGATAATTGCGTTTTAACGTTATCTGGATTGGCGTTTGGCTTGTCTATTTTGTTAATTGCAAAAATAATTGGCACTCCTGCAGCTTGTGCATGAGAAATTGCCTCTTTTGTTTGTGGCATTACATCATCATCTGCCGCCACTACAATAATTACTAAATCTGTTACTTGAGCACCACGTGCACGCATTGCAGTAAAGGCCTCGTGACCTGGTGTATCTAAGAATGCTATTTGTTGATCTCCAACGTTTACAGAATACGCACCAATATGCTGTGTAATTCCTCCACTCTCTCCTTCGATAACATTTGCTTTTCTAATATAATCTAGTAAAGAGGTTTTACCATGATCAACGTGACCCATTACCGTAATAATTGGCGCACGACCTTTTAAATCTTCTGGTTTATCTACTACCTCTTCTATAGATTCTTCTACTTCTGCACCTACAAATTCTACCTTATGGTTAAATTCTTCGGCTACTATAACTAAAGTTTCGGCATCTAAACGCTGATTCATTGTTACCATCATACCTAAAGACATACATGCCGATATAATATTAGTAACAGGAACCTCCATCATTGTTGCAACTTCACTTACGGTAACAAACTCTGTTACTTTAAGAATTTTGTTATCTAATGCTTGTGCTTCTAGTTCTGCATCTGAATGCTCTCTACGTGCATCTCTTTTATTTCTTCTATATTTTGCTCCTTTACCTTTAGAAGATTTTCCTTGAAGTTTTTCTAAGGTTTCTCTTACTTGCTTCTGAATATCTGCTTCTGTAGGTTCTTCTTTCTTAACATTTGTAGCCGGTCTTGGGTTTCTTCCCGCCTTATTATAAGGTCCTCTTCCGTTTCCTGCTCTACTATTACTAGGAACAGCTCCTCTTGCTGCTGATCTACTTCCTGGCGCGCCTATTTTAGTTACAATACGCTTACGTTTCTTTTTAGGATCTGCAGCTGCAGCTGTTTTAGCTTCTGGTTTTTTCTTTTTAGGCTTTTCAAATTGTTTTAAATCAATTTTCTTACCTGTAAAGTTAGGTCCATCTAACTTTTTATATTGTGTTTTTATAGCTTCTGCTGTTTCTGCAGTAACCTCTTCTTCTTTTGTTTCTTGTTTCGAAACTTCTTTCTTAGCCTCTGGCTTTTTCTCAATTTTAGAAGCCTCTTTTTCTACTTCAGAAACGGGTTTAGCAACCTTAACTTCTTTAGTTTCTTTAACTAAGACCTTCTCTTCTGCAACCTTTATAGTTTCAGCAACTAATTCTTTAGGTGCTTCAGTTACTACTTTAGGAACTTCAAGCTCAGGCGTCGCAACTTTTACAGCTATTTCTTTAACCACCTCTTTCTTAGGAACTGGTTTACCTATGTTGTCGATATCTATTTTACCAACAGTTTTAAGCTCTAACTTTTTAGATTTTGCTTTAAGAACCTCTTCCTTCTTAACGTCTTCTGCTCTTTTTACTTCTTGCTTAGCTTCAAGTTCTGCACGAATTGCTTCTTTCTCTTTTCGCTTTTCCTCACCAACTTCCTTAGATGCAGCTTTTTTGCTAGCATCTGTTTGGAAACCATCTAGCAGGACTTGATAGACATCACCAGAAATTTTAGTAGTTGGTCTAGATTCTATCTCATGACCTTTATCTGCTAAATATTCTACCGCTCTATCTAGAGAAATGTTTAATTCTCTTAAAACCTTGTTAAGTCTCGTTGTTTTGCCTTCAGACATATATTATTTTTTAACCTTTAATTTGTAAAAATATACTTTTTACGATTACTCTTAAATCATAAACTACTCTTCGAATTCTTCTTTCAAAATTCTTTGAACATCTAAAATAGTTTCTTCTTCTAAATCGGTTCTCTTAACTAACTCTTCTACACTAGCTTCTAATACACTTCTAGCTGTATCTAAACCAATATTTTTAAATTCTTTAATAACCCAAGCTTCAATTTCATCACTAAATTCTGTTAATTCAACATCTTCTTCTTCAAGACCTTCTCTTTTAACATCTATTTCGTAACCTGTTAATTCACTCGCTAAACGAATGTTAACACCACCTCTACCAATTGCTTTAGAAACTTCCTCTGGTTTTAAAAGAACACTTACACGTCCTTTCTTACCATTTCTTTCTTCTTCATACATTTCAATTTCCATTGAAGTCACTTTTGCAGGACTTAATGCTCTTGAAATAAATAGTTGTTCATTTTTAGTGTAATTAATAACATCTATGTTTTCATTACCCAACTCACGAACAATACCATGAATTCTCGATCCTTTTACACCAACACATGCGCCAACAGGGTCTATTCTATCATCATAAGAATCTACCGCCACTTTTGCTTTCTCTCCTGGTATTCTTGCTACACCTTCAACAGTAATTAAACCGTCGAAAACTTCAGGAATTTCTTGCTCAAATAATTTATTTAAAAAGTCTGGAGACGTTCTAGATAATATAATTGCAGGTTTATTCCCTCTTAGCTCTACTGTCTTTATAACTCCTCTTACAGAATCTCCTTTTCTAAAGAAATCTGATCGAATTTGCTCACTTTTTGGCAATACAATTTCATTTCCATCATCATCTAATAAAATAATTGCATTGTGACGAATGTGGTGCACCTCTGCACTATACAATTCACCTTCTAATTCTTTAAAATGTTTAAATATATTTGTACTATCGTGCTCATATATTTTTGAAATTAAGTTTTGACGTAAGGCTAAAATAGCTCTTCTACCTAAGTCAATTAACTTCACCTCTTCAGAAACATCTTCACCAATTTCAAAATCTGGCTCAATTAGTTTAGCTTCCGCTAATTCAATTTCTTCATTATCATCCTCAGAAAAACCATCTGCAACAACAACTCTATTTCTCCAAATTTCTAAATCTCCTTTATCAGGATTGATAATAATATCAAAATTGTCATCAGAACCAAACTTTCGTTTTAAAGTAGCTCTAAAAACTTCTTCTAAAATAGACATTAATGTTACCCTGTCTATGCTCTTGTTATCTTTAAATTCTGAAAACGAATCAATTAATGCTATATTTTCCATTACGTTTATTCTTAAAATAAGATTTTCACTTTTGCTTCCTTAATCTCTGTATACTCTAAAGTTACTGTTTTTTCTACAGTTACTTTTCCTTTACCAACTAGTTTTGGTTCTCTCGCTTTCCATTGTAAGACAATTTTGTCTTCGTCTGCAGTAACTAAAGTACCTTCTAATTCCTCTTCCTCAGTTTTTATTTTAAGAATTCTATTCAAATTCTTAATATACTGTCTTTTTACTTTTAATGGATGTGCAATGTCTGGCGTACTAACTTCTAGAGAAAAATCTTCTATTTCTCTATCAAAATTATCGTTTATAACCCTACTGATACGCATAGTTTCACTTAAAGACACTCCATTATCGCCGTCTACAACAACTTGAACTTTGTTGTTTACAGATATTGATAATTCTATAAGATACAAAGACTCATTAAGAGCTAATGCTTCTTCTACTCTGGCTTTTACTGCTGTTTGATCCATATTAAACCTTAAAATAAAGTATAAAAAGAGGGGACTTTTAAGTCCCCTTCATCCTCCATTTACTATAAATTTCGGTGCAAATATACGAATTGTTTATGATTTACCAAACCAACTCGAATTCATTATTTTTTCGTAACTTTAGATAGGCTAAATATTTCATCTTAAATATCTCACTTATGAAAAAGATTCTAGTTCCTATCGACTTTAGTAAACCGTCTGAGTATGCTGCAAAAATGGCAGCTAAAATTGCTAAAAAAACCAATGCTACTGTGTATCTTTTACATTTAATAGAACTTCCTTCTGGAGTTACAGATATGAACTCTAGCGGTGCTTTTAGCATTCCAGAAAGCATGTTATATCTAAGAAAAACCAAAGAAAAAGTTTTAGAATTTAAAAAATATTTTTTTCCTGATACAATTACCGTTGAGTATTTCATAAAATTAAATAATCCATTTGAAGGTATTAAAAAATGTGCAAATAAAATAAATGCAGATTTAATAATAATGGGCTCTAAAGGGCATTCTAACTTTGAAGAAATAATTATTGGCTCTAACGCAGAGAAAATAGTGAGAACCTCTAAAATACCTGTTATTATTGTAAAAAGAGATGATAAAAAATTTAAATTAGACAACTTAGTCTTTGCTTCTAATTTCAAAAAAGAAAATAAAGAAGTCTTTTGTAAATTTTTAAACTTTGCAAATGCTTTTAATAGTAAAATTCATTTATTAAAAGTAAATACACCAGCACGTTTTGAGGTTACTCTCGATGCAGAGCAAAAAATAAAAGATTTCATAAAAGAACACAACGTAACAAATTATACGGTAAATATTTATAATGACATGTCTGTTGAAAAAGGAATTATAAATTTTTCTAAAGAAAAAAAAGTAGATTTAATAGCGTTAAGCACGCACGGTAGAAGCGGCCTTTCTCATTTATTTACAGGAAGTGTTGCCAAAAACTTATATAAGAAAGCATTAAAACCTATGTTTACAGTGAGGGTTTAAAAAAATAAGTTTATATCATAAAAAAACCTCCAATAAGGAGGTTTTTTAAACTTATATAAATGTATTTAAATACTCCTATAAAATATAATCTGTGCTAATAAAATTAGATGCTTTTTTATCTAACAATTCTTTTAGTATTGCATTGTTATAATCAGTGTCTTTAGCTGCTAAAAAAGTTCTAATTGAAAAAGAGCGTAATGCGTCATGCACACTTAAAGTTGCAACGGCAGAATCTTTTCTTCCTGTAAAAGGGTATACATCGGGGCCACGTTGTGCAGCACTATTTAAATTTACTCTACATACTAAATTTACCAGCGTATCAATTAAAGGCGCTAAAGTCTTTACTTCACTTCCAAAGATACTTACTTGTTGCCCATAGTTAGAAGCGGCCATATCATCTAAAGGTTCTTGAATATTTTTAAAAGAAATAATAGGCGTAACTGGCCCAAATTGTTCTTCTTCAAAGACTCTAGAGTCTTTAGAAACAGGAAATAAAACTGCCGGAAAAATATAATTTTCTGAAGTTTCGCCTCCTTTTTTATTAATAATTTTTGCTCCTTTCTTAGTAGCATCGTCAATTAATTCTTGAATATAAGCTGGCTTTCCAGGCTCTGGCAAGGGTGTTAATATTACGTCTTTTTCCCAAGGATTTCCAAATTTTAGAGCGTCTACTTTTTCTACAAAACGCTTATTAAATTCGTCTACAATATGCTCATGAACATATAATATTTTTAAAGCGGTACAGCGCTGCCCGTTAAAAGACATTGCTCCAGAAATACATTCATTAATTGCCAAATCTAAATCTGCATCTGGCAAAACAATTGCTGGGTTTTTAGCTTCTAAACCTAAAACTAAACGCAATCTATTTTTCTGCGGATGATTTGCTTGAATTGCATTAGCAGATTTACTATTACCTATTAAAGCTAAAACATCTACAAGGCCTGTTTTCATAATTGGCGTTGCTAAAGTTCTACCTCTACCATAAATAATATTTACAACCCCTGCAGGAAAACTTGTTTGAAACGCCTCCAATAATGGAGATAGTAGTAAAACACCATGTTTAGCTGGCTTAAAAATGGCAGTATTCCCCATAATTAAAGCAGGAATTAATAAGGCAAAAGTTTCATTTAAAGGATAATTATATGGCCCTAAGCATAAAACAACACCTAACGGCCCTCTTCTCATGTGTGCGTGAACTCCGCTGTTTTTATCAAACTTTGCAGAATCTCTGTCCATTTTTTTATAATCCTCAATTGTATCATAAATATAGTCTACTGTTCTGTCAAACTCTTTTTCTGAATCTGGTAGCGTTTTTCCAATTTCCCACATTAGAAGTTTTACAATTTCCTCTCTTTTGGTTTTCATTTGTACTACAAATTTCTCCATAGCAGCAATTCTGCCTTCTACTTTCATAGTTGGCCATATACCCTGCCCTCTACCATATGCTTTAGAAGCTGCATCTAAGGCCTCTATAGCTTCATTTTCTGTTAAGTCTGGCACTGTACCTAATAAGGTTGGCTTGTATTCTTTAGTTGCCGAAATTGTAGAATATACTTCAGCACTCTTACCTTTCCACTCTTTTAATTCGCCCCCAACTAAATAAGTGTTTTGATTTACAAGCGAGGTAATTTGGTGTTCTTTTGGTATTTCTTTAAAAGCGTATTTCATAAATTAAGTTTAAAAAATTATCCGAAATTTAAATAATTTGTAATCGGTTGTCTTCTTTTTTATAATATACTACTAAGATAGTTTAAATTAAACATAGCAACATTGTGTAAAATTAAAGCACTAGAATTTATATTGATTATAAATAAAGCTAACTTTAAATCTTGTTTATTTTTTTTTTAGAAATTATACTAAAAACTGTAATAAATCTGGTTTATCATTTAAGTAATCTCCGTAAAAATTACCGTATTTCATTCTTTTAACTAATGGTCCTAAATCTTTAGAAGATTTTAATTCTAAACCAACTACAGCAGACCCATTTGCTCTGTTATTTTTCTTAGTATATTCAAAATGTGTAATATCATCATTAGGGCCTAAAATTTCTGCTACAAACTCTTTTAAAGCACCTGCTCTTTGAGGAAACTTTACAATAAAGTAATGTTTTAAATTAGCATACAACATGGCACGCTCTTTAATTTCTGCGGTTCTTGTAATATCGTTATTACTTCCACTAACAATACAAACAATATTTTTACCTTTAATTTCATCTGCAAAAAAATCTAATGCTGCAATACTTAGTGCCCCTGCAGGCTCTACTACAATTGCATCTTTATTATATAGATCTAATATAGTCTGGCAAACTTTACCTTCAGGAACGGTTATCATGTCGTACAAATTTTGCTGACAAATAGGAAAGTTTAAATCACCTACCCTTTTTACAGCTGCACCGTCTACAAAAGAATCAATCGCATCTAATGCCGTAATTTTTTTGTTTTCAAGAGCTGTTAACATTGAAGGGGCTCCTTCTGGTTCTACACCAATAATTTTTGTTTCTGGTGATAAATATTTGAATATCGAAGACAAGCCAGATGATAAACCACCCCCACCAACTGCTACAAAAACATAATCTATCTTTTTAGTTGTCTGTTCTAATATTTCTAAGCCCACAGTTGCTTGCCCTTCAATAACTTTTTCATCATTAAAAGGATGAATAAAGGTTTTATGTTTAGCATCACATGTTTGCTTGGCTGCATTAAAAGCATCATCAAAAGTATCTCCTTCAATAACCACCTCAATAAAATTTTCACCAAACATTTTTACTTGGTTTATTTTCTGGTTTGGTGTGGGCGAAGGCATAAAAATAGTTCCTTTTACTTGCAACAACTTGCAAGACAAAGCAACACCTTGCGCATGATTTCCTGCACTTGCGCAAACAATACCGCGTTTTTTTTCATCTTCACTTAAAGAAGACATTTTATTGTAGGCTCCTCTAATTTTGTAAGAACGTACTACTTGTAAATCTTCTCTTTTAAATAAAATAGTAGCATCAAATTCTTTAGAAAAAGTATTATTTTTATTTAATGGCGTTTTATAAGCTACACCTTCTAAATTTCTAGAAGCTGCTTTCACATTTTCTAGACTCGGAAAATAAATTTGTTTCGTTTGCATGAGGTCCAAGGTAAAAGAAAACCTGTCAAGGTTTTTATATCTGACAGGTTTTTATAAATTAAAAATCTTTGGTTAATTATGCAGATTTTATAACTTTCATTGCTGTCATAGAAGCTCTTAATTTTGCTCCTACAATTTCTACTGGATGGTTTCTAATAATAGCGTTAATACGAATCAACTCTTTATTGTCAACATCATTACTATCTGTAAATTTTTGCCCTATCAAATCTGTAGAAACTGTCTTCATAAAATCTGTTAACAAAGGCTTACAAGCGTGATCAAATAAGTAACAACCATATTCTGCAGTATCAGAAATAACACGGTTCATTTCAGCCAATTTCATTCTTGCAATTGTATTTGCAATTAATGGCGTTTCATGCAAAGATTCGTAGTAAGCAGAAGCTGCTATAATTCCAGAATCTGTCATTGCTTCAAAAGCCAACTCTACACCAGCTCTTACAAAAGCAACTAATAACGTTCCGTGATCAAAATATTCTTGTTCAGAAATTTCTTGTGTTGTAACTTGTTGCTTCTCAAAAGCAGTTTCTCCTGTTGCAGCTCTCCAAGTTAATAAGTTTTTATCGTCATTTGCCCAGTCTTCCATCATGGTTGCAGAGAAATGACCTGTCATAATATCATCCATATGTTTTTGAAACAACGGACGCATAATGTCTTTTAATTCTTCAGAAATTGCAAATGCTTTTACTTTTGCAGGATTAGACAGCCTGTCCATCATGTTTGTAATTCCACCATGCTTTAAAGCTTCCGTTACTGTTTCCCAACCGTACTGAATTAATTTTGCTGCATAGCCTGGTTCAATACCTTCTGCCACCATTTTATCATAAGATAAAATTGCACCTGTTTGTAACAAACCGCATAAAATAGTTTGCTCTCCCATTAAATCAGATTTTACTTCTGCCACAAAAGAAGATTCTAAAACACCGGCTCTATGACCTCCTGTTCCAACAGCATAGGCTTTTGCTTGCGCCCAACCTTTATTTTCTGGATCATTTTCTGGATGCACAGCAATTAATGTTGGCACTCCAAATCCTCTTTTATATTCTTCTCTAACTTCAGAACCAGGACATTTAGGAGCTACCATAATTACGGTTAAATCCTTTCTAACCTGTGTACCTTCTTCAACAATATTAAAACCGTGAGAATAAGACAATGTAGCTCCTTTTTTCATTAAAGGCATTACCGTATTCACCACATTTGTATGCTGCTTATCTGGTGTTAAATTTAACACTAAATCTGCCGTAGGAATTAATTCTTCATAAGTTCCTACTGCAAATCCGTTTGAATTGGCATTTACAAAAGAAGCTCTATTTTGATCGATGGCTGCTTGTCTTAAAGCATAAGAAATATCTAAACCAGAATCTCTCATATTTAAACCTTGGTTTAAGCCTTGAGCTCCACAACCCACAATAACAATTTTCTTCCCTTTTAATGCGCTTACTCCGTCTTCAAATTCTGAAGCGTCCATAAAACGACATTTCCCTAATTGTTCTAATTTCTCTCTTAATGTTAATGTGTTAAAATAATTTGACATTTTTATTTATTTAGTTGTTGTATGTTTCTAATAATTCTGAAATTTTCATTTCTTCTTTAGTAATGGCTACTCTACCCGAACGCGTGTATTGCATAATACCAAAAACGCTTAGTTCATTATATAAGGCTACTACTTCTTCTTTTTTACCAGATTTTTCTAAAACAAAAAAATCTTTATTTACCGTAACTATTCTTGCGTTACTTTCTTTTACAATATTCTGAATTTGAGGCTCTTCAAATAATAATTTAGATTTTATTTTAAACAACCCAGAAATCTGATAAATAGTTTCTTCATCATTATGGTAATATGCCTTAATAACCTCTACTTGCTTTTCTATCTGCCCAATAATTTTCTTTACATCCTTCTCTGTCATATTTACAACAATGGTAAATTTAGCAATCCCTTCAATTTCTGATGGAGAAATGTTTAAACTTTCAATATTGATGTGCCTTCTCTGGAAAATTGCTGAAACCCTATTCAGTAGCCCGATATTATTTTCAGTATACACTGAAATAGTAAATAATTGTTTTTCTGTACTCATGTCTTTTAAAAAGATTTTAGAATTAAGTTCTTGTAAATTAGACCATTATCATCTTAAAATTTACTAAAAAAGTTATTCTTTGTTCTTTATTCTTTTTCTAATCTTACTCTAATCTAATATCTGAAACGCTCGCACCAGAAGGAACCATTGGAAACACATTTCCTTCTTTCTCTACAAGTACTTCTAAAAAATAAGCCTCTTTACTCGCCATCATTTCTGCAACTGCTTCTTTCAAATCTTCTCTTTTGACTACTTTTCTAGCTTGAATATAATAACCTTCTGCAATCGCAACAAAATTTGGATTTACCATTTCTGTAGATGCATAACGCTTTTCAAAAAATAACTGTTGCCATTGCCTCACCATCCCTAAAAACTCATTATTTAAAACTACCATTTTTAGTGCTACTTTTTGTTGAAAAATAGTTCCTAACTCTTGAATGGTCATTTGAAAACCTCCATCACCAGAAATTGAAACAACTTCGCGCTCAGGGGCTGCCATTTTAGCACCGATTGCTGCGGGTAAACCAAAGCCCATTGTTCCCAATCCACCAGAAGTAATATTACTTTTTGTCTTATTAAATTCTGCGTATCTACAGGCAATCATTTGATGTTGCCCCACATCTGTAACAATTGCTGCCTCTCCTTTACTCTGAATATTAATTTCTTTGATTACCTCACCCATTGTCAATCCTTCTTTGGTTGGGTGAATATCTCCTTTAATTACTTTCTCATATTCAATTTCATATAAATCCTTAAATTGCTGATGCCAATCTTTATGAGAATTCTTGTTAACAAAAGGTAAAATAGCTTCTAAAGTTGCTTTCGCGTCTCCTAAAACAGCTACATCTGTCTTTATATTTTTATCTACTTCTGCAGGATCAATTTCAAAATGAATTACTTTTGCTTGGGTAGCATACTCCTCTAACTTACCAGTAACTCGGTCATCAAAACGCATTCCAATAGCAATTAAAAGATCACATTCATTCGTTAATTTATTTGGCGCATAATTACCATGCATACCTAACATACCAACATTTAATGGATGTGATGTTGGTAATGCTGAAGCACCTAAAATTGTCCAAGCAGCTGGTATTCCCGCCTTTTCTACAAGTGCTTTAAATTGTGTTTCTGCTTCACTTAAAACAACACCTTGCCCCCAAACTATAAATGGTTTTTTAGCCGCATTAATTAATTGTGCCGCTGCTTCTAAAGTACCTGTTACTGTTTTTGGAATTGGTACATAACTCCTTATTTTTGTGCATTTTTCGTATGAAAAATCAAATTCTTCAAACTGTGCATCTTTTGTAATATCTACTAAAACAGGCCCTGGTCTTCCACTTCTTGCAATGTAAAATGCTTTTGCCAAAGCGGCTGGTATATCTGCTGCTTTGGTAACCTGACAATTCCATTTTGTAACTGGTGTAGAAATACCCACAATATCTGTTTCCTGAAAAGCATCACTTCCCAATAAATGCGAAGGCACTTGCCCCGTAATACAGACCATTGGTGTAGAATCTATCTGCGCATCTGCAATACCTGTAATTAGATTGGTTGCCCCTGGCCCAGAAGTTGCTATTGCAACACCTACTTTACCAGAAATTCTTGCAAAACCTTGTGCAGAATGTGTTGCTCCTTGCTCGTGACGCGTTAAAACGTGGTGAATTTTGTCTTGATATTTATACAATTCATCATACACTGGCATAATTGCACCACCAGGGTATCCATAAATTATTTTCACATCTTCTGCAATTAAACACCTTACAATTGCTTCGCTACCAGAAATTCTTTCTGTAACTTTTGCTATTTTTTCTTTGTTTTTTATGGTTTGTGTTTCCATAGTATTTGTTTTAGGGTCTTACCTAAGTAAGAGTAATATTTCTTTTTATAAATCTGTAACACATCCTTTAGATGCAGATGCCACTATTTTCGCATATTTATACAAAATTCCTTTTGTATGCTTTAATGCTGGGGCAACCCATTGTGCTTTTCTTGCCGCAATTTCTTCATCAGAAATTAAAACATTTATAGAATTGTCTTCTGCACTAATTCTAATTTTGTCACCGGTTTTTAAAATTCCGATGGTTCCTCCAGATTGTGCTTCTGGCGTAATATGCCCAACCACAAAACCGTGTGTTCCTCCAGAAAATCGGCCATCTGTAATTAAAGCGACAGATTTTCCTAAACCTGCTCCCATAATTAAAGAGGTTGGCTTTAACATCTCTGGCATTCCTGGCCCTCCTTTTGGCCCTACATATCTAATAACGACAACATCTCCTTTTTCTACTTCTCCGGCTACAATACCCGTGTTTGCCGCTTGCTCACCGTCATACACAACTGCTTTTCCTTCAAACAACAATCCTTCATTTCCAGAAATTTTTGCAACGGCACCTTCCAAAGCTAGATTTCCATAAATTATTTGAATATTTCCTGACGATTTTAACGCTTTATCTTTTGGATAAATAACGTCTTGTTCATCAAATTCCATTGCTTTTACATCAGCTAAATTGGCCGCCAACGTTTTTCCTGTAACAGTCAAACACTCTCCATGTAAATAGCCTTCTTGTAATAAGTATTTCATAATTGCAGGCGTACCTCCAATGCTATGAACATCTTCCATTAAGTATTTTCCTGAAGGTTTTAAATCTGCAATTAGAGGTGTTCTATCACTAACTCTTTGAAAGTCTTCTAATGTAAATTCTATATCTGCTGCATGTGCAATTGCTAAAAAGTGCAATACTGCATTTGTAGATCCTCCTAGCGCATTTACAATTGCAATGGCATTTTCTAAAGATTTTTTAGAAATAATATCTAAAGGTTTTAAATCTAATTCTAATAAATTCTTAATTGCCAGGGCAGTTCTTTCTGCTTCAGATAATTTATTTGGATTCTCTGCCGGAATTGATGAATTATAAGGCAATGCAAAACCCATACATTCTATAGCAGAGGCCATAGTATTTGCAGTATACATACCGCCACAAGCTCCAGCACCTGGAATGGCTCTTTTAATGATTTCTTTATATTCTTCTTCTTCAATTTCTCCTGCCATTTTTTGCCCTAAAGCTTCAAAAGCAGAAACAATATTTAATTTTTTTCCTTTATAGTTTCCAGATGCAATAGTACCACCGTACATCATTATCGATGGGCGATTTAAACGCAACATTGCAATTACAGCGCCAGGCATATTTTTATCACAACCAACAACAGAAACTAAGGCATCATAACTTTGTGCATTCATGACTGTTTCTATAGAATCTGCAATAATATCTCTAGATGCTAAAGAATAATTCATACCAGAGGTTCCCATAGAAATTCCGTCTGAAACACCAATTGTATTAAAACCTAATCCAACTAAACCTGCAATTTTACTTTCCACTTTTACCTCTGCTGCCAAATTGTTTAAATGCATGTTACAAGGGTTACCATCGTAACCTGTGCTTGCAATACCAACTTGAGCTCTGCTCATATCTTCATCTGTTAAACCTACGGCATACAACATTGCTTGTGATGCAGGCTGAGATTCATCTTGTGTTAATCTTTTGCTGTGTTTATTTAATTCCATTTATTGTTTTCTTCAATTTGTTGACTAAATTACTAAGTTTCTGTATTTTTATGCAATATAATTTAATGGTAATGTTTAAATTCAGGTGTTAAAAAAGTACCTTATTTTACTGATTATAAGTGTTTTAAATAAATTTTATTATGACATTCAACACCCTGAAAAATTCCATAAAAAAACCTTCCGTTTTACTGAAAGGTTTGTTTATAAAAATATAAATAACACTTCCTTACCGCCTCTTAATAATGACGTTAATTATAGAAATAATATTTAATATGTGTTTCTTCATAGTTGGACTGCAAAACTGAAAATTTTTATTTAATACCCCTATTATTATTTAAATAATAGTACTCTGACCTGCATGAATATTCATGAAATTTAAGTTACTATCTTCTTGGTTTAAAATATAATCTACTATAAAATCGCCTACTTTAGAAGTAGATGCTGGGTATTTATTTTTACCTTTTATATCTTCTGTTGTAATATTTAAGACTAAAGATTTTTCTACCGCTCTTTCTATGGCTCCTGCTTCTTCATCTAAACCTAAATGCTCTAAAAGCATTGCTGCAGACAAAATAGAAGCTAAAGGATTTGTAATATCTTTACCTTTTGCTTGCGGAAAAGAACCATGAATTGGCTCAAATAAAGCATTTTCTAAACCCAATGAAGAAGAAGCTAATAACCCTATTGAACCTCCGATAACACTAGCTTCATCTGAAATAATATCTCCAAATAAATTTTCTGTAAGAATTACATCAAACTGTTTAGGATTTAAAATTATTTGCATTGCTGCATTGTCTACAAACAAATATTCTAACGCAACATCCTTATATTTTTTTGAAATCTCTGTAACCGTTTTTCTCCACAAACGAGACGTTTCTAAAACGTTTGCTTTATCTATTAAGGTTACTTTTTTTCTTCTAGTTTGTGCAGCTTTAAAAGCTAAATGCGCTATTCTCGAAATTTCTTCCACATTATAAGAACAAATATCTGTAGCTGTTTGGCCATCTGCACTCAATTCTTTTTTTCCAAAATAAATACCACCTGTTAATTCTCTATAAATAACAATGTCTGTTCCTTTAATAATTTCTCTTTTTAATGGCGAGTTTTTTATCAAACTATCATAAGCCTTTACAGGTCTTACGTTACAGAACAAGCCTAAGTCTTTTCTTAATTGCAAAAGACCTTGTTCTGGTCTTATCTTTGCAGTAGGATCATTGTCATATTTAGGGTCACCAATGGCTCCGAATAAAATAGCGTCTGCATCTTTACAGATAGCAATTGTTTCTTCGGGTAAAGGAACTCCGACAGCATCAATAGCACATGCGCCCATTTGAGCTTCCTTGTATAAAAATATATGATCATACAATTCTGCAACAGCATCTAATGCTCTTTTTGCTTGATTAATTACCTCTGGTCCAATACCATCTCCCGGAATTACTGCGATTGTATATTTCATAATATATTGCTATAAAATTTTTAAGTTGTAAGAATTTCAGAAACCTTATTAACTTCTTTCATAATGTTATGAATGTCTTCATCTTTTACCTCTTTCTGTTTGTCTGCTACATCTAGAAACGCGTCATACGCAATATCTAGTTGTACCTTGGTTAATTCATAACCAATCTTTTTTGCTCTGTAAGCCAATGCAGCTCTTCCGCTTCTTGCGGTTAAAACAATTGCACTTTCTGTAACACCAACATCTTCAGGATCCATAATTTCATATGTTTCTCTGTTTTTTATAACACCGTCTTGGTGTATTCCAGAACTGTGTGCAAACGCATTTGCACCAACAATTGCTTTGTTTGGTTGCACCGGCATTCCCATACTCTCACGAACCAAAATGCTTGTGTCATACAATAATTTGGAATTCACACTTGTTTCTAAGTTTAAATAAGGGTGTTGTTTAAGCACCATTACTACTTCTTCTAAAGCCGTATTTCCTGCGCGCTCTCCAATTCCGTTAATTGTACATTCAATCTGGCGTGCACCATTTATAACCCCTGCTATTGAATTGGCAGTTGCCAAACCTAAATCATTATGGCAATGACAAGAAAGAATTACATTTTCTATACCTCTTACGTTTTCACGTAAATATTTTATTTTTGCACCATACTCATCTGGCAAACAGTACCCTGTTGTATCTGGAATATTTAACACTGTTGCCCCGGCTTTTATAACAGCCTCACAAACTTTAGCTAAAAATTCATTGTCTGTTCTACCTGCATCTTCGGCATAAAATTCTACATCCTCTACAAAACTTTTTGAGTAAGCAACTGCATTTACAGCGCGCTCTATTACTTTTTCTCTAGTAGAATTAAATTTAAATTTTATATGAGAATCGCTGGTTCCAATACCCGTATGAATTCTTGGAAACTTTGCATACTTTAAAGCGTCTGCAGCTACTTTTATATCATTTTCTACAGCCCTGGTTAAACCACAAACTGTTGCGTTTTTAATAATTTTTGAAATCTCAGTAACCGATCTAAAATCTCCTGGGCTAGAAACAGGAAACCCAGCCTCTATTACGTTCACACCCAATAAATCTAACCTTTCCGCAATTACTAATTTTTGATTTGTATCTAATTTACACCCAGGAACTTGCTCCCCATCTCTTAGTGTTGTGTCGAAAATCTGTACTTGGTTGTCTTGCATAATTTATATAAAGATTGTACTTATTATAAATCAAATATATATCTTGCATATTCAAAACAATTATTAACATCTAATAAATAACGATTTCTAAAGCAAATCATCAATAATTAAAGACCTGACTATCAATACACTATGAGCAAAATCATTACATCCGCCAATCAACAAAATGATGCTCTTTTTGTTCTTATTAAATCTTTAACCAAATCTGAAAAGAGACAGTTTAACCTTTATGTAGGAAGACTTGGTGGTAATATTGATGCAAAATTTTTTTCTTTATTTAAATTCCTAGAAAAGTTAAAAATATACGACGAAAAAGTAATTATTGGTAGTGGAATTGTTTCTAAACAGCAACTTTCTAATTTAAAAGCACATTTATACAAGCAGATATTAATTAGTTTACGTTTAAATCCGGCGCATAAAAACGTACGAATTCAAATTAGAGAACAATTAGATTTTGCAACCGTTTTGTATCAAAAAGGTTTGTATAAACAAAGTTTAAAACTCTTAGAAAAAGCCAAAAATATGGCTTTAGATAACGAAGAAAAGAACATTGCGTATGAAATTGTAGAATTAGAAAAAGTAATTGAAACACAATATATTACAAGAAGTTTAAGCAATAGAGCAAATCAATTATCTGTGCAGGCAAAAGAATTAAGTCAGCAAAATGTAATTGCTAGCAAACTCTCTAATTTATCTTTACAATTATACAGTCATTTATTGCAGAATGGTTATGTGAAAAATCAAAAAGAATTGCAGTTTGTTGAAAAATATTTTAATGATAAAATGCCAAAATATGATTTTAAAACTTTAGGTTTTAGAGAAAAATTATGGTTATACAAAGCACACTTATGGTATAGCTTCTTAGTTCAAGATTTTTTACTAAGTTACAAATACGCTAGTAAATGTGTTCATTTATTCAGCAGTCCTAAATTAATTAATATACATCCGGTATTTTATTTAAAATCTAAAAATTACCTTTTAGAGGCTTCTTTTTTAGTTCAAAAAACCTCAACATTTAAGGCAGAATTAGCGGCTTTTGAAATAGAAATTGAAAACCAAGAAATTCCATTAAATACAAATACAGAATTACTTATTTTTATGTATTTATATTCAAATAAACTGCATTTACATTTCTTAGAGGGTACTTTTGCTGAAGGAGAATATTTAGTTGCTATTATTAATGATAAAATTGACAAATACAAAAATAGATTAGACAACCATTATATTGTTTTACTGCATTACAAAATAGCTTGTTTGTATTTTGGAATGGGTAAAAACAAATTATGCATTGCCTATCTGCAAAAAATTATACGTTCTAAAAATCTAAGTTCTGCAGAAGATTTGCAGTGTTTTGCTCGTATTTTAAATCTTATTGCCCACTATGAATGTGGTTTAGATTACGACTTAGAAAGACAGTTTGTAGATACCTATAAATTCTTATTAAAAATGGAAAATTTACAGGAAGTACAAAAAGTTTTTCTTACCTCGATTAGGGATTTAAGTGATGTTTTTCCGCATGAAATTAAAAATGAATTTAAAAAAATTCATACAAAATTAAAAAAGTTTGAAAACCATCCTTATGAGAAAAGAGCCTTTTTATATTTAGATATTTTATCTTGGTTAGAAAGTAAAATTCAGAACAAACCAATCTCAACAATAATTAAAGAAAAAGCAAATCTCTTTGCTAAGTAATCTAAAATTTCCATTTTTAGTACTTTATTTTTATCAATATCGCATTAATGAAGGTATTTGATAAAATATTTCATATTACTGAAGCGCAAATTAAATTTTAATAATACTTTTGTCTTGTGCGTATTTTAAATTCAAACATAAAAAAAATTCAAACCATTTCTGTGGTGTGTATTTCTATGAATACCATTACTCGCAATTCTTCTACAACAATTACCCTTTAAGGGTTCTATATATTCATATCAATTTAGGTTATCAATAATTTCAAAATAGTATTGAAATTCATTCCATAAAAAATAAGTTACACAAACTATTTATTACCAATGAAAGTATTAAAATTTGGCGGTTCATCTGTCGCAAATCCAGAAAACATAAAAAAGGTATTGGCCATTGTTACCAAAGAGTCTAAAAATCAAAAAATAGCAGTAGTAGTTTCTGCATTTGGCAAAACCACCGATAAATTATTAGCTGGTGCGAATAGTGCTTTGTTAGATATTACAGTTGCAAAAGAAATTCTAACAACTATTAAAGAATTGCATTACCAAGTTATTGATGCCTTAATTTTTACCAATAAAAAAGAAGCATTAGAAACGGTAACTTCTTTATTAGATAGGTTATCTTCTATTTATGAAGGTATTTTTTTACTACAAGAATTATCTAATAAAACATTAGCAAAGGTTTCTAGTTTTGGCGAAAGACTCTCTTCTTTTATTATTGCAAATGCCGCAAAAGAATTATTTGATGCTGCTCATAAAGAGAGTAGAACTTTAATTTCTACAAATAATGAATATTTAAACGCTCAGGTAAATTTTAAAATTACCAACGAAAATATTACATCATTTTTTAACAAAAATAAACATCAAGTAACTGTTTTAGGTGGTTTTATTTCTTCTAATATATCAGGAGAAACTACAACACTGGGTAGAGGTGGCTCAGATTTTTCTGCTTCCATTTATGCAGCGGCTTTAAATGCTGTTGAATTGCAAATATGGACAGACGTTCCGGGCATGTTTACTGCAAATCCTAGGGTTGTAAAACAGGCATATCCTATTTCAGAAATTTCTTATGAAGAAGCAATGGAACTGTCTCACTTCGGTGCAAAAGTGTTGTACCCGCCAACAATTCAACCTTCTTTAAGAAAAGAAATTCCAATAAGAATTAAAAACACGTTTGACCCTGAGAGTGCAGGAACATTAATTTGTAACAACCCCAACAATAGTGATGAAGTGAAAGGTATTTCTCATATAGAAGATATTAGTTTAATTACTTTAGAAGGTGGCGGAATGATTGGAATTCCTGGTTTTTCTAAACGTTTGTTTGAAACACTTTCTTCGGAAAAAATTAATGTTGTTTTTATAACACAGGCATCCTCAGAACATTCTATTTGTGTTGGTGTTTATGAAAATGATGCTGCAAAAGCAACCGAACTTTTAAACGAAACTTTTAATATAGAAATAGAACGAAAAAAGATAAAACCAGTTATTGTAGAAAATGATTTAGCAATTATTGCAGTAGTTGGAGAAAGCATGAAAAACTACCAAGGCTTAAGCGGACAAATGTTTAGCGCCTTAGGAAGAAACAATGTAAATGTAAGAGCAATTGCCCAAGGTTCTTCAGAAAAAAATATTTCTGCGGTTATTAATAAATCAGATGCAAAAAAAGCTCTAAACACATTACATGAGCAGTTTTTTGAAGAAAAAATAAAACAGCTTAACTTATTTGTTACAGGTGTTGGTAATGTTGGCGAGCGCTTTTTAGCACAAATACAACAACAAAAAGACTTTCTAAAAGAGAATCTCAAATTAAATATTAGAGTTATTGGTATTGCAAATTCTAGAAAAATGTTTTTTAATACCGAAGGAATCGATTTAGAAAACTGGAAAGAAAGCTTAGAAAATGGCGAACCAACAACTTTAGAAAGTTTTCATGAAAAGGTAAAAGCATCTAATCATATAAATAGCGTTTTTATAGACAATACGGCAAATCAGCAAGTTTCTGAAGTATATGAAAGCTATTTACGTGAAAGTATTTCTGTGGTAACGTGTAATAAAATTGCTTGTGCTTCTAGCTTTACTAATTATAAAACGTTAAAACAAGTTTCTAGAAAATACAATGCTTCCTTCCTATTTGAGACAAATGTTGGTGCAGGCTTACCAATTATAGATACTCTTAAAAACTTGATAAATTCTGGTGATAGAGTTCATAAAATTCAGGCTGTCTTATCTGGAAGTTTAAACTTTGTTTTCAATAATTTTAATGAAACTGCAACCTTTCATGATGTAGTTGCTGCTGCTCAAGAAGAAGGATATACAGAGCCAGATCCTAAAATTGATTTAAGTGGTGTTGATGTTGCCAGAAAAATATTAATTTTAGCCAGAGAAAGTGGGTATCAATTAGAATTAGAAGACATTTCTAACAATTCTTTTTTACCTGAAGCTAGTTTAAATACAAAGAATAATGAAGATTTTTATACTTCTTTAACTAAAAATGAAGGTCATTTTCAAAGCATTTATAAAGAAGCAAATAACAAAGGTTGCCGCTTAAAATACGTGGCAGAGTTTGTCAATGGTAAAGCAAATGTTGGCTTGCAGCACATTGCTTCAGATCATCCTTTTTATAATTTAGAGGGAAGTGATAATATTGTCTTATTTTTCACAGATAGATATCCAGAAAATCCTTTAATCATAAAAGGTGCTGGTGCTGGTGCAGATGTAACTGCTTCTGGTATTTTTGCAGATGTAATTAGAATTGCTAATAAATAAAATTTTACCGTATTTAGCAGTTCTTTGTAAAATAATAAAAACGACAAACAAAACACTGAATTCAAAAAAATGAATCATATAAAAATATTTTCACCTGCAACTGTTGCCAATGTCTCTTGCGGTTTTGATTCTCTAGGCTTTGCAGTAGATGCTGTTGGAGATGAAATGACCTTTACAAAAACAACCGAAAAGGGTGTTAAAATAACCAAGATTACTGGCGCAAATTTAACTTATAATATTAATGAGAACGCAGCAAGTGCAGTTGTTAAAAAAATGCTGAATTCAACCAATGTAGATTTCGGAATTGCATTAACCATTCATAAAGGCTTTTCTCCAGGAAGTGGTTTAGGAAGCTCTGCTGCTAGTGCTGCTGGTGCTGCTTTTGGTGCAAACCAATTACTAGGCAATATATACTCTAAATTAGAATTGACAAAGTTCGCCATGTTTGGTGAAGAAGTTGCTTGCGGCTCAGCAATTGCAGACAATGTTGCTGCGGCAATTTATGGCGGTTTTATCTTAGTTAGAAGTTACGAACCATTAGAAATTATAAAATTACCGGTTCCTAGTGAATTAAGAGTAGTTGCCATTCATCCACAAATAGTAGTAAAAACTAAAGACGCTAGAGAGGTTTTACCTACAAAAATTGCACTTAAAGATGCAGTTACACAATGGGCTAATGTTGGTGGTTTAATTAGCGGCCTATACACCGATAACTACAAACTTATTAGCAACTCATTAGTAGATATTATTGCAGAACCTGCCCGTAAACCTTTAATTCCGTTTTTTGATGATGTTAAAATTAGCGCTACAAAAGGAGGTGCTTTAGGTGCAGGAATTAGTGGCTCTGGACCAACAATTTTCGCACTTTGTAAAGGAGACGAAATTGCTAAAGCTGTTTATAAAAGCGTTGAAGAAAGTTATAAAAATACAGGAATCGATTTTGAAATGTTTATTTCAAAAATAAATCCAGAAGGTATAAGAATCATAAAATAGTTATTTGTTTTAAGAATGCACAAAAGCTTAAAACTACAAACCAAAAACCAAAAAAATGAACTATTATAGTTTACACCATAAATCTCCAAACACAACTTTTAAAAACGCGGTTGTGCAAGGTCTTGCAAAAGACAGAGGAATCTACTTTCCAGAAAAAATTACACCACTTTCTAAAGATTTTATTGCCAATATTACTAAGTATACAAATCATGAAATTGCGTTTGAAGTAATTAAGCAATTTGTTGGTGATGAAATTCCGACTGAAAAATTAAAAGAAATTATTAAAGAAACGATTACTTTCGATTTCCCTTTAGTAGAAGTAGATGACAATATTGCTTCTCTAGAGCTTTTTCATGGTCCAACAATGGCTTTTAAAGATGTGGGTGCTAAATTTATGGCTCAATGTTTAGAATACTTTAATAAAGGCAACAAAGAAGAAGTTACTGTTTTAGTGGCTACTTCTGGAGATACCGGCGGCGCAGTTGCCAACGGTTTCTTAGGTGCAAAAGGTGTAAACGTTGTTATTTTGTATCCTTCTGGAAAAGTAAGTGATGTTCAAGAAAAACAATTAACCACTTTAGGTAAGAATATTACAGCATTAGAAGTAGATGGTGTTTTTGACGATTGCCAAGAAATGGTAAAAACAGCCTTCTTAGATGAAGATATTACAAGAACTTTAACCTCTGCAAACTCAATAAATATTGCACGTTGGTTGCCGCAGATGTTCTATTTTTTCTTTGCTTATAAAGAATTACAAAAAAAGAATAAAGACCTTGTTTTTTCTGTGCCAAGTGGAAATTTTGGAAATATTTGTGCAGGAATTATGGCGCAAAAATTAGGCTTACCTATTAAACATTTTGTAGCGTCTACTAATGTCAATGATACCGTACCTAATTATTTAGTAGCTGGGGTCTACAGCCCTAAACCTTCTAAAGCAACTATTTCTAACGCGATGGATGTTGGAAACCCAAGTAATTTTATAAGAATTAGAGAATTATTTAATAACGATTTAAACGCCCTTAAAAGCGCTTTCTCTTCCTATAGCTTCTCTGATGATGAAACAAGAGAAACTATGAAGAAAATCTATGGAGATTCTGGTTATGTTGCAGATCCTCATGGTGCGGTTGGCTATTTAGGTTTGAAAAAATACGGCTTAAAAGAAACCGAATTTGGCGTTTTTCTAGAAACGGCACATCCTGTAAAGTTTTTAGATGTTGTAGAAGAAACATTGCCTGTTAAAGTAGCAATTCCGCCACAAATTCAGAAAGTTATCAATAATAAAAAAGTAGCAATAAAAGCATCTAATTATGAAGACTTAAAAGCTTTCTTAATGAAATAATTTAGACGATTTTAGTAATTTAACTACAAAAGCATCTTCAATTTTAACTATTAAACATCAAAATTGTTTTTGGTCTACTTATAAATAATAGAGATGTAAATACCTTAAAATAAGAGGCTTAATCAACCTGAAAATAACAACAAAATAAACAAAAACCCGCAAAAAGTAAAAAGTCCTAACAAATTTAATTTGTTAGGACTTTTTTGTTGGCCTACAAGGACTCGAACCTTGAATGTCGGTACCAAAAACCGGTGTGTTACCAATTACACCATAGGCCAATACTGCTTAGCGGATGCAAATTTAATCTATTCTTTTAATTCCACAAACATTTTTAAATAAATTTTTTCTTTAACAAACATTTATGAGGGTTTATCTCCGCAATTAAAGACTTATCAAGCTATTTATTGTTATTTATTGTTAAATTCGCCCACATATATTATTCAAACCTTATGACAACAGCAAACTTTAAAAAATGGAACCTTATTTTAGGATGGTTCACATTTATAATTGCTTTAATAACCTATTCTTTAACTATAGAACCAACTGTTAGTGCTTGGGATGTTGGAGAATATATTGCCACTTCCGTAAAACTAGAAGTTGGGCACCCACCAGGAGCGCCTTTATTTCAAATGTTAGGAGCCTTTTTTGCAATGTTTACTTCAGAGAACTCAGAGATTGCTAAAATGGTAAACTTTATGTCTGCTTTAGCCAGTGCGTTTACTATTTTATTTATGTTTTGGACCATTAAAAACCTGGGTGAAAAATTAACCTTAAAAGCAGGTAAAATTACAGAAGGCAGTTATATTGCTATTTTAGGAAGTAGTATTGTTGGCTCTCTAGCATATACGTTTTCAGATAGTTTTTGGTTTAGCGCGGTAGAAGGCGAAGTGTATGCAATGTCTTCATTTTTAATGGCACTCTTATTTTGGTTAGGTTTAAAATGGGAAAGTGAATTGCACACTGCAAGGGGTAATAAATGGTTAATACTTATAAGTTTTGTAGTTGGTTTGTCTTTTGGCGTTCACATACTTTCTTTATTAGTAATTCCTGCAATTGTAATGCTTTATTTCTTCAAAACTTATAAAAATATAAATCTAAAAACCACAACAATTGCTACTATTTTGGCTGTCTTTGTATTGGCTTTTGTTTTTAAGTTTTTATTTCCTTTTACATTAAAGTTCTTTAGTGCATCAGAATTGTTTTTTATAAACACCATTGGTTTGCCTTTTAATTCTGGAAGCATTATTGCTACCGTCATTTTAGTAGCGCTTTTCTTCTTCGGTTTAAAGTACACAAGAAAACACAACAAAGTGCATACAAATACGCTAATATTGTCTGTGCTTTTTATTATGATTGGCTTTTCTTCTTGGATGATGTTACCAATTAGAGCAAATGCCAATACCACTATTAATGAAAACAACCCTTCTAGTGCTCGTGAATTATTAGCTTATTATGAGCGCGAACAATACGGAGATGCCAATGTTTTCTATGATACATACTATTCTAATACCTTCGAAAGAAAACAAGATGCAAAGCAGCCATACAGAGATGACAAACCCAAATATGAAAAGAAAAACGGCGAATATGTTATTGTAAATAAATACAAAAACGTAATACCAAACTATACGGATAAGCACAAAGGTTTTATTCCTAGAATGGTAAATCCGGCTTCAGAAGAAATGTATAAAGCTATTGCTGGAATACCTAAAAACAGCAAAAGAAGGCCCACTTTTGGTGAAAACCTTAAGTTTATGTTTAGCTACCAATTTGGTTATATGTATGGGCGTTATTTTATGTGGAATTTTGCAGGAAGACAAAACGATATTCAAGGAAGATTAGATATTTTTAATGGAAATTGGATTAGTGGGATAGATGCCATAGATGAAATGAGATTGGGTTCTCAGCAAAAACTTCCTACCCAAGCTTTAGAAAATAAAGGAAGAAATAAATATTATTTTTTACCGCTTATTTTAGGACTTATTGGCCTATTTTTTCAAGTTAAATGGGATAAAAATAACTTCTTTACCCTCTTTTTATTCTTTGCTTTTACAGGTTTTGCTATTATTTTTTATACAAATCCGAAGCCTTTTGAACCAAGAGAGCGCGATTATGCAATTGTGGGTAGTTTCTACATCTTTGCCATATGGATTGGTTTTGGTGTCTTAGCACTTTATGAATATTTAAAGAACTTTGCCAATAAAAAGACCATTGCAATTGCAATTTCTGTAGTTTCTTTATTAGCCGTACCAACAATAATGGCCTCTGAAAATTGGGACGATCATGACAGATCAGACCGCTACACTACCCGCCTAAACGCCCAAGCATATCTAGAAAGTTGTGATGAAAATGCGATTATGTTTACCATTGGAGATAATGATACGTTTCCACTTTGGTACATGCAAGAGGTAGAAGGTATTAGAACCGATATAAAATTAGTAAACACTAGTTTATTTGCTACAGATTGGTACATAGACCAGATGAAACGCGCAACGTATGATGCACCCCCTATACCGTCTCAATTAAAACACGACCAGTATAAATACGGCAGTTTAGATATTACCTACCATATAGAACACCCAAGATTTAAAGATTCTATTATAGATATAAAAGACTTAATGCGCTGGATTTCTTCTAGTAGTGATGCTACTTATTATATCGATGAAGAAGAAAATATTAAAGAAAAATTCTATCCAACCAATAGAATTCGTATTCCTGTAAACAAAGAAAATGTTTTAAAAAGCGGCATTGTTGCGCAAAAAGATGCAGACAAAATTGTAGACTATATAGACATTACTATTGATGACAGAGGGATTACTAAAAACCGAATCTTAATGCTAGATATCTTAGCAAATAACGATTGGAAACAACCGATCTACTTTACTGGTGGCGCCAATGCAGATGAAGAATACATTTGGCTAAAAGACTACTTGCAATTAGATGGTTTAGCCTTTAAATTGGTACCCATAAAAACACCCGCAAAATACATAGATGCCAACGGCAGAGCTAGAGAAGTAAGTTTGTTTAATATTGGTAGGATAGATACCGATAAAATGTATGCAAATATTAACAAACTAGAATGGAGAAACATTAACAGCGGTAAAATATATTTAGATGAGCAAACAAAAAGAAATGCCATTTCTTTAAGAAATAGCTTAATGCGTTTGTCTGATGCTTTTGCAGAAGAAGGCGATACTTTAAAAGCTATTGCAGTTTTAGATTTATCTTTAGAAAAATTGCCAATAGAAAAATTTGACCATTACAGTTTGTCTTTAGGATATCCTGAAATGTATTTTAAACTAGGTGAAAACGAAAAAGCAAAACAGGTAACAAATACTTTAGTACGTTTAATTACAGAGAAATTAACATGGTTAAGTACTTTTAATAAGAATAATAGTGATCTTGTTTTTGATGAAATAGATACCTCTTTATATATGTTTAAAAACATTATAGATCAAGTAGAAAAAGGAAGCACAGAGAAAAATTTTGTGTCTAAAATTCAAACAGATTTTATGGATGCTGTAAAACTTTTTGAATATTTAATGCCAGATGAAGAGCCTACAGATTTAGATTTCTTAGAAGACTAAAATATATTGAAACTTTATTTACCAAAAACGCCAGATTTTATTATGAGATTCTTCTCTAAATATACCTGGCGTTTTTCTGCGACTACAAAAGAAATATTCCTCACTTTTGATGATGGCCCAACCCCAGAAATTACCCAATTTGTTTTAGATCAGTTAAAAAAATACAATGCAAAAGCCACCTTCTTTTGTATTGGAAAAAACATACTAGAGCATCCTACTATTTTTAAAAGAATAAATAGTGAAGGCCATTCTATTGGAAATCATACACAGCAGCATGTAAACGGCTGGAAAACTAGAAACACACCATATCTTCATGATTTTTTAAAATGCGAACAGGCTATTGTAAGCACTTTAGAAAAGAATCAAGAACTAAAATTATTTCGTCCTCCTTATGGGAGAATTAAAGAAAATCAGGCAAAAAAAATTCTAAAAAAAGGCTATAATATAATCATGTGGGATGTTTTATCTGCCGATTTTGATACAACCATCTCTAAAGAAGAATGTTTACAAAACGTTCTTAAAAACACTAAAAACGGAAGTATTATTGTATTTCATGACAGTGAAAAGGCAGCTAAAAAATTAAGATTTGTATTGCCTAAAATTTTAAAAGAATTCTCTGAGGAAGGATTTGTTTTTAAAGCAATTTAGAAGTTTAAACGAACTGTTTTACCAAACCAATTAAAGTGCTTGCATCTTGCTCTCCTGTTTGGCGCTATTTCATTTCGCCATCTTTATAAATCATAAAGGTTGGATTTCCTTTTACACGCAAAGCATCTGCTAAGATTTCATTTTTAGCAATATCTATCTTAATTACTTTTGCACTATCTCCTAGACCTGCTGATACACTTCTTAGCAATTCTATGGTAGTATCTAAATCTCCATAATCTGCATAAAAATCTATAAGAACTGGTTTTTGAAATCTAATTAATTCTCCAAATTTTGGCATAACATGAGTTTTTGTAGGGGTAAAAACCTATTTATTACTTGTGGGTTTACATTCAAATATAATCAATCTATTTTTAATAAACTGATTGTCAAGCCTTTTTAAGCTCTATAACTGTTATTTCTGGCCAAATACCTACTCTACCCGGAAATGCATGATACCCAAAACCTCTATTTACATTTATAACCCTATCCGCTTCTTTATACACACCCGCCCATTGTTTGTATGCATATTTAGACGGACTCCATTTAAACCAACCCGGAATTTCAATTCCCATTTGTAAACCATGTGTATGTCCGCTTAACGTAAGTTGATAGTTGAAAGGATCTTGTTTTACTTTCTCTTCCCAATGACTAGGATCATGAGACATTAAAACTTTAAAATCTTCTTTTTTAATACCCGCAGCAGCACGTTGTAAATCTCCTGCTTTATTAAAACCTTTTCCCCAATTCTCTACTCCTAAAAGGGCTATTTTTTGTCCGTCTTTTTCTAAATAACGGTGTTCGTCTAACAATAAATCGAACCCTATTTTTTGATGAATATCTTTTACTTTTTGAAAATTATCTATTTTATCTTGCGGATTATCCCACTCCATATAATCACCATAATCATGATTCCCAAGAATAGAATACTTGCCTTCTTTGGCTTCTAATTTATCAAAAACGTCTATCCAATCATCCATTTCATCTGCTTTATTATTTACAATATCTCCTGTAAATAGCATAATATCAGATTTTTGTTCATTTATTAAATCTACGCCGTATTGTATTTTTTCTTTATTGGTAAAACTTCCAGAATGAATATCTGAAATTTGCGTAATTGTAAAACCGTCAAAAGCTTCTGGTAAATCTTTAAACGTTAACTGGTATTTTAACACTTTGTAATTATACTTTCCTTGCACAATTCCGTAAATAAAAGACACAAAAGGTATTGCCGCCAAACCTAAACCAATTTGAGAAATAAACTTTCTTCTACCTGCCAACGGCATAGTGTTGCCAGACGTAACTGCAGAAAATAATTTTAAAATCCATCTATAAATATCTTCACCAAACATAAAGATAAGCACCACCAACTTGGGTATTAATAGCGTTAGTAATATACCCATTGCCATTTGAAACTGTGGTGTTTGGCCTTGACTTCTGTCGTAAGTTAAGGCAACATATGCAAAATTTGCATAAACAGCAATACTTACAAATAACCAAGAATACCTAATAATTTTACTTTTAGTAATGGTCTTTAAAGCCTGAAAGGCGTATACCTCTAACAAAACGATAATGACCAATAAGATAATTAGCCTAATTGCTATCTTCATAAAACAACTCTATTTTAAAAAATTTATCAAAGATAAGTGTTATAATTCCGATTGAATTTTAATAGCATGTTAAAGTTTTGTAGCTTTACTGCAGCGTCTGCAGTGTTGCATAGTTTTCACTCATTCTTAAAAAAAACAATACACAAATAGATTACAACACAAATATGTCAGATCAAAAAAGAGTTTTTTTAGTTGATGCTTTTGCATTAATTTTTAGAGGATATTATGCTTTTATTAAAAACCCACAAATTAACTCTAAAGGCTTAGATACATCTGCTATTATGGGTTTTATGAACTCACTTTTAGATGTAATTAAAAGAGAAAGACCAGATCATTTAGCAGTTTGTTTTGACAAAGGCGGAAGTGTGGACCGTGTAGAAATGTTTGAAGCCTACAAAGCAAACAGAGATGAAACACCAGAAGCTATTAAAATTGCCGTGCCTTATATTCAAGAAATTTTAAAGGCCATGCACATACCCATTATGGTAAAAGCAGGTTTTGAAGCAGATGATGTTATTGGAACACTTTCTAAGCAGGCAGAAAAAGAAGGCTATAAAACTTTTATGGTGACACCAGATAAAGATTTTGCACAACTAGTTTCTGATAATATTTTTATGTACAAACCCCGTTTTGGTGGTGGATATGATATCTGGGGCGTACCAGAAGTACAAGAAAAATTTGGAGTAACAGACCCGTTACAAGTTATAGATTTTTTAGGAATGATGGGAGATTCTGCTGATAATATACCTGGCTTACCTGGGGTTGGAGAAAAAACAGCAAAGAAATTTTTAGCCACTTATGGCTCTATGGAAAATCTATTAGCAAATACCCATGAGCTAAAAGGGAAAATGAAAGAAAAGGTAGAAGCTGCAAAAGACTTAGGCTTACTTTCTAAAAAACTAGCAACTATTATGCTAGATGTTCCAGTAACTTTTAACGCAAAAGATTTTAAACTAGACCAACCCGATATTGAGAAAGTAACAGCTCTTTTTGGCGAATTAGAATTTAGAAATTTATTAACTAATTTTACAAGAACTTTTGCTACTGAAAATACTGCTAAAGTAAATTCTTCAGAAAGTACTTCAGAAGAAAAGACGACAGCAACTACTAAAAAAGCAGCAACAAGTACAGAAGGACAATTTGATCTATTTGCTGCTCCTGGAACCGGCAGTGTTTCTGAAGAAGAGATTGCATCTGGATTTAAAAATATTACTACTACAAATCATTTTTACCAACATATAGACTCTCCATTCTCAAGAAAATTATTACTTAAAAAGTTAATGGAACAAACTGCTGTTTGTTTTGATACCGAAACCACAGGTCTAAAAGCCCTAGAAGTTGATTTAATTGGAATTGCTTTTTCTTATGAAGTTGGCAAAGGATATTATGTATCATTCCCTGAAGACCAAGCAGAAACTAAAGCTCTTTTAGAAGAGTTTAGACCCTTTTTTGAGAGCAACATAGAAAAAATTGGACATAATTTAAAGTATGATATTAAAGTTTTATCAAATTACAAAATACTGGTAAAAGGAAAGTTGTTTGATACAATGATTGCGCATTATTTAATCAATCCAGACATGCGTCATAATATGGATATATTGGCAGAAACGTATTTAAATTATCAGCCTGTTTCTATTACAGAATTGATTGGTAAAAAAGGAAAGAATCAGCTTTCTATGCGCACCGTACCTATTGCAGAACAAACAGAATATGCGGTTGAAGATGCAGATATTACGCTTCAATTGAAACAACTTTTTACAGGTGAATTAGAAAGCGGAAATGTAACCAAACTTTTTAATGAGATTGAATTGCCATTGGTTTCAGTTTTAACCGCCATGGAAATTGAAGGAATTAACGTTAATACTAATTTTCTAAACGAACTTTCTGTTACGCTAACCGAAGATATCAACCGTTTAGAAAAAAATATTTACGAACAAGCAGGAGAAGAATTTAATATTGCTTCGCCAAAACAATTAGGAATTGTTCTGTTTGAAAAAATGGAATTAGTTAAAAAACCTAAAAAGACAAAAACTGGGCAATATGCTACCGGAGAAGATATTTTATCTTTCTTAGCAAAAGACCACGAAATTATTCGAAACATTCAAGAATACAGACAATATAAAAAATTACAAAGTACTTATGCAGATGCGCTGCCAAATGAAGTGAATCCTAAAACAGGAAGAATTCATACACAATATATGCAAGCTGTAGCTGCAACAGGTAGGTTAAGTTCTAACAATCCTAATTTACAAAACATCCCCATTAGAACAGAACGTGGTAAAGAAGTTAGAAAATCTTTTATTCCAAGGGATATAAACCATGTGTTGTTAGCGGCAGATTATTCTCAAATAGAATTAAGAATTATTGCGGCTTTAAGTGAAGAAGAAAATATGATGGAAGCTTTTAAAAACGGAGAAGATATTCATGCATCTACGGCTGCAAAAGTATTTAACGTTCCTTTAGAAGAGGTTACGCGCGAACAACGTAGCAATGCAAAAACGGTTAATTTTGGAATTGTATATGGTGTTTCTGCATTTGGATTGAGTAATCAGACAGACTTGTCTAGAAGCGAGGCTAAAGAGTTAATTGATACATATTATGAAACCTATCCAAAACTGAAAGCATACATGTCTGCACAAGTAGATTTTGCAAGAGAACACGGCTATGTAGAAACGGTTTTAAGCAGACGCAGGTATTTAAAAGATATCAATTCTAGAAATGCAATGGTTAGAAGTGGTGCAGAAAGAAATGCTGTAAACGCACCCATACAAGGCTCTGCTGCAGATATTATAAAACTAGCAATGATTAATATTCACAATCGTTTTGAGAAAGAAGGTTTTAAATCTAAAATGCTATTACAGGTGCATGATGAATTGGTTTTTGATGCACATAAGGAAGAGTTAGAAATTATTAGACCTATTATAAAATATGAAATGGAAAATGCTTTTAAAATGAGCGTGCCATTAGATGTTGAAGTTGGTATTGGAGAAAATTGGTTAGAAGCACATTAAAACAAACAAAATGATTCCCCTGAATTTACCGAAACGATTTAGTTTATTAAAAACATTCTCATTAACCTTTTTAGCTTTTGCTTTTATAGTGCGGTTGTGTTTATATTTTTTTTCAATAAAATTTATAGACTTTTCAATACTAAACTTCCTTAAAGTATTTGGAATAGGGTTAGCATACGATTTGGGCGCTTTGTCTTATCTTTTAGCTTTATATGTTCTTTATTTATTATTAATTCCTGCTAAATTTCATGGCAGTAAGTTAGATAAAATTGTAACCAAATTTAGTTATGGGTTATTCCTTTTTATAGCTACATTTTCTTTTCTAGCAGAAATTCCTTTTTGGCAAGAATACGAGCGGAGATTTAATTTTATTGCAGTAGACTACTTATTATATACCTATGAAGTAATAGAAAATATTCATCAAACATTTCCACTCCCATTATTAATTGGAATCATCATTCTTATTATTGTCTTATCCATTCGTTTTGCTAAAAAAAGAAATGCATACCAAGAAACTTTTCAGAACTCAAATACTTTTAAAGCAAAACTAGGTCCATCTGTAATTATACTTGCTATTTTATGTTTATTTCATTTTAATATAAAAAATACCCAAGCAGAAGTTTTTACAAATGTGTACGAAAATGAAATGGCTAAATCTGGTTTGTATTCTTTTTTTGCAAGCTACAAAAGCAACGAGTTAAACTTTAATGAGTTCTACCCAACCATAAAAACAGACGAAAATTATAAAATTTTAAGAGGCTTAATTAGCGCTAAAAATGATGATTTAAGCACTACTCAAAAAGACATAAAACGCTTCACTAAAAACATAGGAGAAGAACAAAAGCCAAACGTAATTTTTATTGGACTAGAAAGTTTAAACGCTCGCTTTATGAAGCGTTTTGGTAATACAGAAAACTGGACTCCGACAATAGATTCTTTAGCCAACCAATCTGTTTTTTTTACAAACCTATATGCTACAGGTACCAGAACTATTAGGGGTATGGAAGCAATTAGTCTAGCCATTCCGCCAACCCCAGGTAGAAGTATTGTAAAAAGAGAAAATAATGAAAGCTTATTTACAATAGGTGAAGTCTTTAAGCAAAAAGGATATACAAGAACGTTTATGTATGGTGGTGACGGATATTTTGATAATATGACCAACTATTTTAGCACCAATGGATTTGATATTGTAGATAGAATAAAAAAACATCGTTTAGAGCCTAATTTACCAACAAAAAGAACCCGAATTAAAGATACTGAAGTAACGTTCGAAAATGCTTGGGCTGTCTGTGATGGAGATCTTTTTAATAAGCTTTTAAAAGTTGCAGATGAGCAGCATAAAAATAAACAGCCGTTTTTTAATTTTGTAATGACCAGCTCTAATCATCCTCCTTTTACGTTTCCAAAAGACGTAATAGTTGGAAATGAAAAAAACAGAGAAAATGCAATAAAATATTTAGATAAAACTTTAGAAGAGTTTTTTAAAAAAGCAAGAGATAAACCTTGGTTTAAAAACACTGTATTTGTAGTAATGGCAGATCATTGCGCATATAGTGCTGGAAGAACAGAAATTAATGTTCAAAACCACCACATACCAGCATATATTTTTAATTTAAAAAATAAACCTTCAAAAGAAATTGATAAACTATCATCTCAAATTGATATTTTCCCAACACTTTTTGGGTATTTAAATTGGAGTTATAATAGCAATTTTTTCGGAAAAGATATTTCTAAAATGCTGCCTAAAGACGAACGTGCTTTTATTGGAAATCATAGAAAAGTAGGTCTTTTAAAATCAAAAAAATTATTAATTCTTGAAACCCAAAAACAACATGTTACTTATAATTGGGATAGGGAAGAAAATAAACTTACAAAAACTAAAGTAGACAGTACTTTTTTAAAAGAAACTATTTCTTACTACCAATCTGCTTATGAATTATTTAAAAATGGGAGTTTAAAAATACAACCTGAAAAATAAATTTTAGTATTTAAAACTAAACACATATTATTAAAAATGGAATTAGATTACATAGAAAATGTAAATGGCCTTGGCGAAAATGTTGTAAGATTATACAACTTTAACAAAGCAGAAGCTATTAAATTTAAAGCAGTTTTAGAAGACACAATTATTAATAAAAAACAAAAATTAGACTTATCTCAAGTTGATTTTATAACGCCCCGTAACTGTAATTTAATTTTTGGATTGTTTAAATCTGACGAAGGAATTATAACAAAAGACAGCGAAACTTTCTTTTGTATTTTAACTTTAACAGGTTTTATAAACATGGTAAAATTGTTAGAGCCATTCTGTAAAAAAGAATCTAGAAGCTTTCAATACTTATATGATATAGACAACCCTACAGATTTATTATTCTCTCCTAGTGCTAGTTTAGTTTAGTTTAGTTTAGTTTAGTTTAGTTTAGTTTAGTTTAGTTTAGTTTAGTAGTAAATAATTTAAAAAAAACCAAGCGATTCTTTTGTTACAGTTTAGTTTGTTTCTAAATTAGAGTAGCTTTATATTATGAAAAATAAGTATCAGTAGACCAGTTAATGCTTATTTTACAATAATTTGTTCAAAAAACACTCTTATGATTCAGAGAAAAGAAATAGTGCCTTTTATATTTGACAAACTTTTATCAGACAGTACCCGTGGAAAAACAGAAAAGCTAATTCTCAAATTAGCGCTTGTCAGTTTTTTTATTCATTTGGCCGTTATTTATCTAATGAAATTTGGCTTTATAGATTTCCCTTCAAACTCAGAACTACTAAAAAACCCTATTTCTGCCGCTTACACGCCTTTTTCTTTTATTTTGATTTATGAAGTTTATCTTTTAATTTATTACTTACCAAAGTCATTTACAACTTACATAACTAAACAATATGAAATTATAACCCTAATTATTATTCGTAAGCTATTTAAAGATTTGTCTGCTTTAGAACTTACAGAAAATTGGTTTGAAATTAAAGGTGACTTGCAATTTACCTATGATTTGGTTGCTTCTCTTTTACTCTTTTATCTAATCTTCTTATTTCAAAAACAAGAAAAACGAAAATTAATTTTACAAGGAACAATTAAACCCGTTATTAAGAAATTTGTTAAAAACAAAAAACTAATTGCCATTATATTACTTCCGTTATTTTTTATTATGGCGCTTTACACACTTATTGATTGGTCTTCTGGATTTTATATTCTATCTAACCAATTGCCAACATTTGAAAGTATTAACAACCTCTTTTTTGATGAGTTTTTTACAGTATTAATTTTAGTAGATGTGGTACTACTTTTAATTTCCTTTTTTTACACAGACCAGTTTCATAAAATTATTAGAAACTCTGGCTTTGTTATTTCAACAATTTTAATAAGAATGTCTTTTGGAGTTAGTGGCCTAATTAGTACTATTCTAATTGTTGTGGCCGTGCTATTTGGATTGGCAATAATTACCATCCATAATAAATACGAAATAGATACACTTTCTAATAAAGAAGTTTAAAATAATATTAAAAAAAAGAAAAGCCAATACCAAAAGATAAACTATCTAATCTATTGTTTTTAAAACCAAAAATTCCTTTTCTATGAAAGTCTATTCTAAAAACAGTATTCCATCTTTCATCACCGCCCGCTTGAATTCCTAAACCAATTCCGTAATAATTTCCGTCAGGATAGTTCAAAGAGGGTGTCCACATTTTACCATACCTTACTTCAACAAAATGAGCACTATCATCTTGTTCTGTTATATTATACTTTAAGCTTCCGTAGGTAGGAAAAGCATCAACAGCATAATTAAAATGTAGGTCGTACCCAGAATTAAAAGCAATTGCTATTCTTTTTTTAAATTCATAGCCAAAACCAAATCTAAAAAATGCGGCAGACGGCACAATTAAGGGTCCGTTATCGTCATAAGGTCCTATTTGATAATCTTCATTAATTCCTAAAGTAAAGTTTACATTTCCCGTAAAAAAAGGGCGCCCTAATTTTTCTTGAGAAATGGTATATTGAAAAATAAAAACAGTAATTACAGCAAGTAGTATTCTTTTCATGAAGCAAAATTTACACAGTAACTCTTCGCAATAACTATTCCCTTTTAAGTTTCTGAGCAAAAATAATAATTAATCAAATTTATATGTAATTTTGCAATAATTATGGGCATCATTTCTAAAGACATACAAAAGGCAGTAGAATTATTAACTAATGAACAATTGGTGGCAATACCAACAGAAACGGTTTATGGTTTGGCAGGAAATATTTTTAGCGAAAAAGCAATTAAATGTATTTTCTCTACAAAGCAGCGTCCGTTTTTTAATCCGTTAATTGTACACATTGCCTCTCTAGCTTCTTTAAATGACATCGTAACTCATATTCCTAAAAAAGCAAAGTTATTAGCGGCGGCTTTTTGGCCAGGTTCTATGACTTTAGTTTTAAAAAAAGACAAACGGATTCCTGATATAATAACCGCAGGTAAAGACACTGTTGCGGTGCGTATACCAAATCATCCTGTAACTTTAGAACTATTAAAACAATTGCCTTTTCCTTTGGCAGCGCCAAGTGCAAATCCTTTTGGGAGTATTAGCCCAACAAAACCAACACATGTAGAAAACTATTTTAAAAACGATATTAAAATGGTTTTAGAAGGTGGTTCTTGTGCAAGCGGAATTGAATCTACCATTATTGGTTTTGAAAATGAGGAACCTGTTATTTACAGATTAGGTGCTTTGCCTTTAGAAGATATTGAAGCTGTTGTTGGCAAGGTTCTCATTAAAAATAAAAAAGAAGAAAACCCAGACGCACCTGGTATGCTGGCAAGACATTATGCACCTAAAACAAATACTTTTTTAGTTACTGATGTAGCCTCTGAAGTTGAAAAATATTCAGAAAAAAAAATAGGCGTTTTAATTTTTAAATCTTCTTTAAATAATAAAAATATTACTGAAATAGTGCTATCTAAAGAGGGCTCTTTGCAAGAGGCTGCATCGAAACTATATGACGCTATGCACGAATTAGATACTAAAAACTTAGATATTATTATTGCAGAACGCTTTTCTGAATTTGGTTTAGGTAAATCTATAAATGACCGATTACAACGGGCAACCTTCAAATAAATTATCTTACAAAACGGTACGTTGCTTTTATTAGAAAAGTATCATTTGCAGGAATATCAAAAACCTGATTATTTACACTATCTGATAGAGAATCATTAAAATCTTGCGAACCCGCAGAACCTCTAGACCAAACAAAAAACAACTCAGAACCAGGAATATATTCCCAACGTACTACTAAATTTGTTTGCAATTGTACGAAAGAAAAATCTGGTTTTTCAAAAGAGTAATCTGTAACAGTATCTAAATTTTCATCTACTAAAAATGCTTCATTACCGTTGGTATCTAACCCAAATGAAATCTGATTGTCATCAAATAAATTTACCCGATCACTAAAAGAACTTGCAGTTGGGTTTGTTACAAAATTAAAATTAGAATATCTTCCTCTAGAAATAAAGGGTTGACCATAAAATTGTACAGAAAAATTAGGATTTAAACTATAATTTAATCTTAAAGTGGTAGACCAAGAATCATTTTCAATATTTCCTAGAATATATCTAGTTGTTCCTCCAAAATCTGCCGTTGTTACGTATTGAGATTTATCTTCTCTTTTATTAAATTCATTTCTTAAAGACATGCTAAAAGAATCGAAAGGTTGATAATTCATTCTTAGAACATATTTATTTCTATTAAAAACGTTTTCGCTGCTGCTTACAGCAACATACCCAAGTGTAAAGCTAAGCTTCTTACTTTTATCAGAACCAAAATAGCTATAATAAAATTCATCATTTGCAATATGCCATCTCGGGCCACCTCTTAAGAATGCATTACTGTGTGCGTGCCTGCTAGTTCCTGCCCCAACTTCTGTCCACCAATTATTTTTCCAGCTTACATTTGCCTCAAACTTAAACCGAAGCTTATTTAAATTACCACCAAAATCATATGTGCTAGATTGCTCTAAAGCTACTTTAACGCTTCTATAAATTCCTTTAGGAACTTGCCATAAATACATTCCTTCAGTAAACTGAGTTATTTGATCTGTTTGACGCAAAAAACCTACATCATTTAATTCTAATTCTGGAGAACGCCAGACAAAACCTGCATTATAACGCCAATTACCACCTCCTTGTTTACCGGCTTCTATTCTACCACCAGTTCCTGTTAAAGATGTTCTATTTGCATCTACATTTACATAATCTGCATCTACTCTTTGAAATAATCTTGTAATCGAACGCTGTGTCTTTTCTATGGCTTCTTCACTTCCTGTAACGTAACTCATAATGGTATTTCCTTCTAAATAAAAATTTCTATTTCGCCAAGTATGTCTAAAATCGATTCCACCAGTATATGCAGCTTTATGTAGTTCAGAAAAATTACCATCTAAATTTCTGTTGGTTGCTGTAAAAATTCCACCCAAATAAGAATTACGTTCGTTAAAGTCTTTTTGAGCTCTTGCAACAAAGTAGTTTGTTAATGGTTCTACAATCTCTTCTCTTGTATTGCCATCTGTTTGCTTTATCTCTGCAAACTCATTTGCAGTAATACTTTCTAAAACCCCTATAGACCAACCATTTTTGGTTTTCCCAGAGAACTTAGCAGCACCTAAAATTGTAGAATTTTGAGGAATATCTGCAAACTCGCCATTTGCTAGGGTTGCACCTCTATGAGGGTTTCTACCAATTCTTCTGCTATAAAAAAGGTTGTCTCGTCCGTTTGCAAATTCAAAATCGAAAATATTCTTATTCTCTACAAAAAACGGTCTTTGTTCTCTAAAGAAAATTTGAAATCCGTCTAATGCAATAGTTCCAGGATCTGCCTCTACTTGCCCAAAATCTGGATTTATTGTTAAGTCTAAAGTTAAATCATTGGTAATTCCAATTTTTGCATCTAAGCCTAAATTCACTTTAAAATCGTTTCCATCTCTGTAAGGATTATTTCCTTCTTTGGGATAAGAATCGTGTTGCAAAACGGTAAAAGGTTGAATTTCTAATTGTTTTTGCGATTTTAAATCTACCAAACCATGCAATTCTCCAGACTCACTTATAAACCCTGCTTGTTCATTTGGTATTCTTTGCCAAAGAGAACGTTCATTTTTTCTAAAAATATTTCGGACAACATTAAAGCCCCAAATTTGTTCTTTTGCATTTCCGAATCTTAGTTGCGTAAAAGGTATTTTCATTTCGGCTGTCCATCCTTTCTCGTCTACATGTGCATCTGTATACCAAATAGGGTTCCAACTATCATCAATATTTTCACCATTTTCTGAAGCAATTTCTTCACCTTTTACACCTGCAGCCGTGGTTGTAAAGACAAAAGCAGTTCTTTTATCATGATAACTATCTATCACAACATTTATTCTGTCGCCCGCAAAACCATCTCTTCTACTTAACCTTTGTTCTATTAATTCTGGTGCATTATCTATTGCTCTTAAAGCAATGTATAAATACTTTTCATCAAACATTACTTTAAACTTTGTTTGAAAAGTTGGTGCAGTTCCTTCATTTGGTTCTTTTTCTACAAAATCTGACGACCAATCTACAACGTCCCAAGCATCTTCAGAAATTTTACCATCTATAACCGGCACTTTTACTAGTTTTTTAGTTGTATAAATTCTTTTTGTAATTTTATTTAACTGTATTTTTTGTGCTGCAGTATGAAGTGTAAAAAAGAGAGAACAGATAAAGATTTGAGTAAGAATTTTCATTGCTATTTTAATTAACTTTGTCACTTAAAATACACCAAAAGATGTATTTACATTAAGGTACAAAAGTAGGTTTCTATTCTCTTAACGTTTTCTTAAGATTCTGTTAATTTTAACATATCTTTTCTAATGTGTAAAAAGTTGAAAAATATCCTAAAACACTATTTGTCAATCAAATAAATAGCACTACATTTGCACTCCTTTTTTAAGGAAAATGAATTATATTAATTTACAAAAACTAATAGTGTAATTATGAACACATTAAGTTACAAAACAGTATCAGCAAACAGCGCTACCGTAAACAAGGAGTGGGTTTTAGTTGATGCGGACGGGCAAACGTTGGGTCGTCTATCTTCTATAGTAGCAAAGCTAATTAGAGGTAAGTACAAACCAAATTTTACTCCACACGTAGATTGTGGGGATAACGTGGTTATCATCAACGCAGAAAAAATTGTATTATCTGGAAACAAATGGAAAGAGAAATCTTACATCCGTCACACAGGGTATCCAGGTGGACAAAGATCATTAACTGCAACAGAAATGTTTGAGAAAGATCCTACAAGATTAGTCGAAAAAGCAGTAAAAGGAATGTTACCAAAAAATATTTTGGGAGCAGCGCTATACAGAAACTTGTATGTTTATGCAGGTACTGAGCACAAACAAGCAGGTCAAGAACCTAAAGCTATTAACCTTAACGATCTTTTATAATGGATATAGTACACAAAATAGGTAGAAGAAAAACAGCTGTTGCTCGTATTTATCTTTCAGAAGGTAAAGGAAACATTACTGTAAATAAAAAAGACTATAAGAGTTATTTTACAACGGGTACTTTACAATATAAAGTACAACAACCATTGATGTTAACAGAAAACTTAGAGTCTTATGACATTAAGGTTAATGTTTACGGTGGTGGAATAACAGGACAGGCTGAAGCGATTCGTTTAGCAATCACTAGAGCATTAGTTCATATTGATGCAGATCACAGACTTATCTTGAAACCAGAAGGTTTATTAACACGTGACCCAAGAATGGTTGAACGTAAGAAATTTGGTCAGAAAAAAGCACGTAAAAAATTCCAATTCTCGAAACGTTAATATATTATACAGAATTTATTCTGTATCCTATTATATCGAGAACTGTTATTATTACACACAATTAATATTAAACAGTTTAGCATCTAAATAGTTAAGACTCGAAAGACTACTTAATTATTGATTTCAAAACAGAAAGTAAACACATTTAAAAAATGGCAAACGTAAACATTCAAGAATTATTAAACAATGGTGTACACTTTGGACACCTTACTAGAAAATGGAACCCTAACATGGCTCCGTATATTTATACAGAAAGAAATGGTGTTCACATCATCGATTTGTATAAAACTGCTGCAAAAATAGAAGAAACTTCAGAAGCTTTAAAAAAGATTGCAAACTCTGGACGTAAAATTTTATTTGTTGCAACAAAAAAGCAAGCTAAAGATATTGTTGCTGAAAAAGCAAAAGCTATTAGCATGCCTTTTATTACTGAAAGATGGCCTGGTGGAATGTTAACCAACTTTGTTACTATTAGAAAAGCTGTTAAGAAAATGGCTTTAATTGATAGAATGAAGACAGATGGTTCTTTTGATGCATTGTCTAAAAGAGAGAAATTACAAATCAATCGTCAGAGAGAGAAATTAGAAAAGAATTTAGGTTCTATTTCTGATATGACTCGTTTACCTGGTGCTTTGTTTATAGTTGATATCAAAAAAGAACACATTGCAGTAGCAGAAGCTCAAAAATTAAACATTCCAATTTTTGCAATGGTAGATACAAACTCTGATCCAAGACAAGTAGACTACGTAATTCCTGCAAATGATGATGCTTCAAAATCTATTAACGTAGTATTATCTTTTGTAACTGATGCAATTGCAGAAGGTTTATCTGAAAGAAAAGCAGATAAAGAAAAAGTAAAAGAAGCTCCTAAAAAGGAAGAAGCAAAAGTAGAAGCTCCTAAAGCTGAAGAAGCAAAGGTAGAAGAAACGAAAGCTGAGGCTCC